>JAEEGK010000913.1_pt1 | contig 74073 bp, 64 predicted proteins | sample 8958771 | NCBI WGS metagenome assembly JAEEGK01 (sample SAMN16246547, study PRJNA631951) | gut metagenome | biome: gut microbiome; feature: rumen; material: SC-attached | host: Bos | place: Iran: Karaj | collected 2018-10
CAAATCCAGTGGTGTCAATGGGCTCTTTATAATTGACAAATCGTATCTCACTATTAGTGAAATCTAAAAATTCATGACCAATGTTTAGGCTTTCTAAACCTAATAAGTGATGGTCGGAAATTGTATAATTCTCACAAAGAGGCCGTTCTGGAAACAAGACAGCCTGACCAATATCTGTGTTATAAATCTTCTCAGTCCCGACTTTCGCATACAGCGTCGTGATTTTGACACTTGATTTTTTTTCGACACCAGTCACCCGAACACGATAAAACTTCATTTCTTCGGGGCGTGTGCCCGGCGTATACATCAGCGTAATAATCGAATTGTCACCCGTATCGTAAATCAACGAATCCGGCTTTCCATTCAACTCAGCCTTGAAAACAATATGCTGCCCGTTGTTTTTGAAATGTATGGTGTCGTCAAATAGAACTTCTGCCTCGACAATTTCATCAGTACGCACCTTTAATGTATGAACATACAATCCCACAGGGAAAAAATAGGCAAAAGCGGCACACGACACCACAATTATTGCCAAAACCACAGCCAAAACTATGCGCAAAACTCTCTTCGTCTTCTTTTTCATAGTATTAAAAATGTCAGGTTAATTATTTGACTGCAAAATTACAAAAAATAATTGAGACGAACGAAAATCCGTCTCAATTATTGGCTATCAGCTAATGGCTAACGGCTAATGGCTATTTCTTCCTTTTCTTCGACGCATTATCCGGATTATTCACTATATCCAAGCAATCCTGATATGTCAGATTGTTTGCGTCGTATGTGCGCGGAATCTTGTAGTTTGCCTTTTTATATGAGATATAGATTCCGAAACGGCCGCGAAGCACCAACATGTCTTTGTCTTCAGGATAAGTTGTCACAACGTTGTCGGCATCCGATTTGCGCTTGTTCTCGATGATTTCGACGCAACGCTGGAAGTTGACCGTCGCAGGGTCGTCGAGCTTCGAGAGGCTGTAGAATGCGTTCTTGTGCTTGATGTACGGACCGAAACGACCGATGGCGACCTGAATCTCAGCGTCTTCGTATTCACCAATCGAACGTGGGAACGAGAACAGATCCAAGACCTCATCAAGGGTGATGGTCTCTATGCTCTGGTCTTTGTGCAAACCCGCAAACTTCGGCTTCTCTTCTGACTCGGTGTCGCCAATCTGTGCCACCGGACCGAAACGGCCGATCTTCACGTAGACGTTCTTGCCTGAGACAGGGTCAACGCCAAGGAGCTTCTCGCCGCTGAATTTGCCAGAGTTGTCTGATGTTTCAGTGACTGTCTTATGGAAGTCTTTGTAGAAATCCTTGATCATGGTGTTCCACTCGCAGCGGCCCTCGGCAATCTTATCGAATTCCTTCTCCACGTTGGCGGTGAAGTTGTAGTCGACGATAGTCTCGAAGTAGCTGATCAGGAACTTGTTGACCAAGATTCCGATGTCGGTCGGGACAAGCTTGGCTTTCTCGTAGCCGATGTTCTCTTTGCCTGTCTTTTCGGTGATTTTGTTCTTTTTCAGAGTGTAAATCTTGAATGTGCGGGTATCGCCTGCGATATCCTTCTTCTCGACATATTCCCTCTTTTGAATTGTGGAGATTGTCGGGGCGTATGTTGAAGGACGGCCGATGCCGAGTTCTTCCATCTTCTTGACGAGACTCATCTCAGTGTATCTGAATGGCTTACGTGCAAAACGCTGCTGTGCCTCCATCTTGTCGAGATCCAGCGTCTGGCCGACTTTCATTGGCGGCAACATGCTGTTGACGTTTTCGCCGTTCTCGTCGTCGACGCTCTCAACATAAACCTTGAAGAATCCGTCAAAGAGAACCACCTCGCCTGATGCCACGAAGTCCTTGTCGGAATTCGACACATCGATGTTGACCAATGTCTTTTCTATCTGAGCGTCAGCCATTTGTGATGCTATGGTACGTTTCCAGATGAGGTCGTAGAGCTTGCGCTCGTCGGCGGTACCTTTGATGGTCTGCTGGTCGAGGTATGTCGGGCGGATAGCTTCGTGAGCCTCCTGTGCGCCTTTTGTTTTTGTGGTGAACTGACGAGTCTTGACATACTGTGCGCCATAGAGGTTCTCGATTTCTTTCTTGGCCTGACCAAGAGCGAATGTCGAGAGGTTGACGCTGTCAGTACGCATGTATGTGATCTTTCCTGATTCGTAGAGCTGTTGGGCGATACGCATGGTGTTACTCACCGAGAAACCGAGTTTGCGGCCGGCTTCCTGTTGCAGTGTCGAAGTGGTGAACGGAGGTGCAGGGCATTTTGAGACCGGTTTCTTCTCCACGTTCTTGATTTTATATGCCGCGCTCTTGCAGTCCTCGAGGAACTTATATGCGTCTTCTTCCTTCTCGAAACGTGTAGGAAGCTCAGCAAACAGCTGATATTCGTGGTTGTCGATGGTAAACGAGAAATTGGCTGTCACGCGGTATGCGCTGCTGTTGACGAAGTTTTTGATTTCTTCCTCGCGTTCCACGATGAGGCGCACTGCCACGCTCTGCACACGACCAGCTGAAAGGGCGGGTTTCACTTTCTTCCACAAAAGTGGTGAAAGCTCGTAACCCACAAGACGGTCGAGGACACGGCGTGCCTGCTGTGCCGACACGAGGTCCATGTCGATTTTACGCGGGTTGTCGATGGCGTGTAAGATAGCAGGCTTGGTGATCTCATGGAACACGATGCGGCGGTATTTGTCGTCGTTCAAGCCCAGTGTCTCATACAGATGCCATGAGATTGACTCTCCCTCACGGTCCTCATCGGATGCCAGCCACACCATATCGGCGCCCGCTGACAGTTTCTTCAATTCAGCAACCAGACGTTTCTTGTCGTCCGGGACCTCATATTCGGGTTGGAACCCGTGTTCCATATCCAGACTCAAATTCGACTTACTCAAATCTCTCACATGACCGTAACTCGATTTCACTGTAAACTCTTTCCCCAAAAAGCCTTCAATTGTCTTAGCCTTCGCCGGAGACTCAACTATCACAAGATTCTTTACCATAACACAATTTTTAATTCCTATTTTTCTTTTTTCTCACGCAGATATCGCAGATTTAACAGATTTTTCTGTTCTTCCTCGTTTTTTATCTGCGCTAATGCTCGCGTCGCGAGCTGCAGATTTTCGCAGATTTGTTTGGAAAAATTTCTGCGTTTTCTGCGGTATCTGCGTGAGCCAATTTCGCGCTGCAAAATTACTACATTATTATTTTAAAAATGAAATATTTTTTTTAAAAATTTTTATTAATGTTGATAATCAATGGGTTATGTTGTCATTTCGAGCGAAGGCGAAGCCGTAGTCGAGGAATCACCGCCAATTGAATAATTCTGAAACAATTAGATGCCGGTGATTTCTCCATTCCGCTACGCTCCAGTCGAAATGACGGAGTGAAAAACTATAGTCGAAATGACAAAATTTTTTTGTATTTTTGCAGCATGATTATCATCGACAATGTAATAGTGACCGACGAGTTTCTGAATGCTCATTTCTGCTGCCAGCTGGCACGCTGCAAGGGCGAATGCTGCGTGGCTGGCGACGCCGGCGCTCCGCTCGAGCCCGATGAAGTTGGGATCATTGAAGAAAGCATCGACAGAATAAAGCCGTACATGCGTCCTGAAGGCATCAAAGCCATCGAGGACAACGACGTTTACGACTACGACGACTTCGGCGGACTGACAACGCAACTCGTCAACGGAGAAGAGTGCGCTTTCGTGTATTTCCATGAAAATGGGACGGCACTCTGCGCCATCGAAAAGGCTTACAAAGAAGGCAAAATCGACTTCTGGAAGCCCATCAGCTGCCACCTCTACCCCATCAGGCTGATGGAAAAAGACGGCTTCACACATATAATGTATCACGAGTGGAGCGTGTGCGTGCCCGCGAAGAGGCATGGCGAAAAAGAAGGCATCCCGTTGTATAAGTTTCTGAAAGAACCTTTGATAAGAAAATTTGGTGAGAATTGGTACCAAAGACTTCAGACCGTCATTTCGAGCGGAACGAAGTGAAGTAGAGACCTGAGCTTGCGAAAGCATTCACCTTGGTGAATAAATCTCATAAAAAAGAATGGTTTTTCATTTTTTTTCAAAAAATTATGCTTTATTCAAAAAAAATTGCTTAATTTTGTAAGCTAATTTTCGACACAAAATGAAGGTATTATTTATCCACCAAGAAATCACTCCTTATCTCAAAGAGACTCCGATGTCTTTGATTGGCAGATACTTACCGCAGGGGATTCAGGAAAAAGGGAAAGAGATCCGCATCTTCATGCCTCGTTTCGGCAACATCAACGAGCGCCGCAACCAGCTGCATGAGGTGATTCGGTTGTCTGGCATGAACATGATTATCAACGACACCGACCATCCGTTAATCATCAAGGTGGCTTCTATCCAGAAGGCGAGGATCCAGATCTATTTCATCGACAACGACGACCTCTTCACGAAGAGGAAGTACACCGTCGCCGACCACAACGAGGATTTCTATGAGGATAACGACGACCGTACCGTGTTTTTCTCGCGCGGCGTCATCGAGACTGTCAGGAAGCTCAACTGGCCGCCTGACGTGATACACTGCCACGGCTGGATGACCTCACTGGTGCCTTTGTTCATAAAACGCGTATTCAAAGACAACCCGCTGTTCAGCGACTCCAAGGTGATATATTCGCTTTACGACGACGACTTCAAAGGCTCGTTCCGCAATGGCTACGACAAGAAACTCAAGATGCCGGGCATTGTGGCAAAAGAGATAAAATGGCTCAAGAACCCGATGTACGCCAACATCCAGAAATCGGCACTCGACTTCGCCGACGGCATAGTGATGGCAAGCCCAAGCATCAACCCTGAGGTGGAGAAATATGCCAGATCATTGGGCAAACCTATCCTCGAATACCCGGGTGAAGAAAATTACGTTGACGCTTACAACGAATTTTACGACAAGATTATCACATTATGACAAAAACACGTGTTTTCGCACTGATTTGTATAGTTTTTCTGACCGCATACGCTTGCAAGAAAACGCCACAGGAGATTGGCACCGATCTGCAGCCGTCGGTCACCCAGATAGCAGTAGCTTTCACTGACGCCTCCGACATTGTCGCACATACCGAAAATGTCAGCAGCGTGTCGGCGACGAACCTGTATATGCTGTCGCTCGGCAACATGAACGACACCGTCTTCGGCATAACCAACTTCGATTTCTACACCCAGTTTTCGCTGACGACGGAGAGTCAGACCTGGGGAGCCAACGCCGTAGCCGACTCTGTGGTGTTAAACCTCGTGTATAGCGGTTATTACGGCGACACCACTGAATATCTGACCGTGAGAGTGCATGAGCTTGAAGAGGGGATGCTGTCGGACACTTCTTACAAGTCGAACCAGAGCTTCGATTACGACCCCACGATACTCGCCAACCTATCATTCAGTCCGCGTCCGCTGACAACACCCGACACGGTGCTCGACAGAGGTGTGCTGAGGATTCCTATTGACCCGTCGTTGGGCAACAAATTTATTGCAAATGAGTCGCACATGACGAGCAACGACCATTTCAAGGAGTTCTTCAAAGGCCTCTATGTGGATTGCGAACAGACCAACGCCGCAGGCCCGGTATGCTACTTCAACCCAACGCACAGCTACACATACATGCGTGTCTATTATCACAACGACACCGACACTCTTTTCTACGACTTTGGCATTTCTTCAAACGATGTCTGGGTAAACCATTATTCGCACGACTATACAGGACACGAATATATCTTTGACGATAACTCGCGTCTTTATGTACAAGGCTCGGCTGGCACAAAGGTTTGGCTCGACTTCCCCACCATCAAGGAATGGGCTGATGCACAACCCGGTCATGTGGTCATCAACGAGGCGAAGCTTGTACTCACGGGAGCTGTCACTGACACCGCCTTATACACACCGCCAGCGTCGTTGATACTCGTGGGTGAGAAACACAACGGGGCCGACACCACATACGTGTATCTGCCTGACCAATATGAAGGCTCGAGCTATTTCGGAGGCTATTACGACTCAAGCAACGGCACCGTTTGGTTCAGAATCTCGGAATACATCCAGAAACTCGTGTTGAAAGGATCCTACCAAGACCTTGAAGGCATCTATGTCAATGTCAGCGGAGCCTCCACTGTGGCGCGCCGATGGGCATTTTATGGTAATGACGGGGCAGCACCCGACAGCCTGCGCCTGCGTCTTGAGGTGGTATACTCTTTGGTAAACGAATAAAAATCAACGAAATATGAAAAAATTATTATTAATACTTTGCATTTTTTTAGGTATGGCAGCACAAGCACAAAACGAGACAAAAGTCTTGATTAAGACTACCTTAGGCGACATCACAGTGATGCTTTATGACGACACGCCGCTGCATCGCGACAACTTCATCAAATTGGTCAACGAGGGCTGGTACAACGGCTCACCGTTCCACCGCGTAATCAAAAACTTCATGATTCAGGGCGGACAGAACGCCGACGGCAGCGTCGACCCGGGCTATCGCATCCCAGCGGAGATCAAACCGAACCATTTTCATAAGAAAGGCGCTTTGGCGGCAGCACGTCAGGCCGACCAGGTGAACCCGCAGAAGATGTCGAGCGGCTCACAGTTTTACATCGTGCAAGGACAGGTCATGAACGAGACACAGCTCAATATGTTCGAATCGCGTTACGGCAAGGTGTTCAACGCAAAACAGCGTCAGGCCTACCAGACGATAGGCGGCACACCACATCTCGACGGCGACTACACAGTGTTCGGCGAAGTGACCGATGGCCTTGAAATCGTCGATAAAATCGCTGCGGTGAAGACAGGCTACATGGACGTGCCAGTTGAGCCAGTTACAATAATTTCAATGGAAATTGTGAAATGAAAGAGAAAATAGAAAAAATACTCGCGGAAGTGAAGTCGTTCCACGCCGACAGCAAAGAGGCGCTGGAGCAGTTCCGCATCCAATATCTTAGCAAAAAAGGAACTATCACAGAGCTTTTCACCGAGTTCAAACAGGTGGCTCCAGAGATGCGCAAGGAGATGGGAATGCGCCTCAACGAGCTGAAAAACACCATACAGGACATCATCGACGAGCAGCAGAAACAGTTCGAGACCACGAATGAGGCCAAGACAGACCTCGACCTCACACTGCCTGTCGACGCCATGAAAGGCTCACGTCACCCTCTCTCGATAGTGAGAAGCGAGATTGAAGACATCTTCAAACGTCTCGGCTTCGTGGTGGCTGAAGGTCCGGAGGTGGAAGACGATTACCATGTCTTTGCAGCTTTGAACTTCCCGCCAGACCATCCGGCCCGCGACATGCAGGACACCTTCTTCATCAGCAAGGAGCCGAGTGAGAACAAACCTACCGATGTGCTTCTCCGTACGCACACTTCAAGCGTGCAGGTACGCGCCATGGAGACTAACAAGATGCCTATCCGTATCATAGCCCCAGGCCGCGTTTTCCGTAACGAAGCCATCTCTGCCCGCGCACATTGCATCTTCCATCAGATAGAAGGTCTTTATATAGATAAAAATGTGTCGTTTGCCGACCTCAAACAGACACTCTACCACTTTGTGCAGGAATACTTCGGAGAAGGCACAAAAGTGCGTTTCCGTCCGTCGTATTTCCCATTTACCGAGACATCGGCCGAGATGGATATCTCATGCAACATCTGCGGCGGCACAGGCTGTAACATCTGCAAACACACAGGCTGGGTCGAGATTATGGGGTGCGGCATCTGCGACCCTAACATCCTCAAGGCTTCAAATATCGACCCTGAAGAATACACAGGTTATGCTTTCGGCATGGGCGTCGAACGCATCGCTATGCTGAAATACCAAATCAACGACCTTAGAATGTTCTTCGAGAACGACTTGAGATTCCTCGAGCAATTCGAAAACGCTTAATGTCATTTCGAGCGCAATGTAGTGGAGTCGAAACCAGAGCTTGCGAAAGCATTCACCTTTAGTGAATAAATCACCGCCATTTGAATGATACCGAATGCTTCAAGTGCCGGTGATTTTTCATAATGACAAAATAATAAAAATTTTTAACAAAATAGTAAAAGCTTTTACTTTTTTATTTATCTTTGCAGCAAAATATTAAATTATTAATCAAATATTATTGAAAATGAGAAAAACAAAAATCACATTGTTGGCTATTATGCTGATTATCAGCGTTTTAGCTTCTGCACAAGAGAAAGAGACTAAGAATGAATGGATTCCGAAAGTGTCGGGATTCGCACAGATTCGTTACGATGCCAACTTCAACAAGGACTTCGAGTTGAAGAACAACACCTTCTTCCTGCAGCGTGTATGCGTCAATTTTGACGGAAAGATTGTCGACAAGCTCACCTATCGCGTTGGCGGCGACTTCATCAGACGTCCGGCATTGACCGACGCTTACCTCAAGTACACCATCTGCGACGCCTTTTTCGTACAGGCAGGTCAGATGAAGATCCCGTACACCATTGAAAACCAGTTCAACCCGGCATTTGACTGCGAATTATTCGATTACGCCACTGTCATCAAGCAGTTTGCAGGTTATGAGGGCGGCATCACAGGCATAGGCGCCTTGGGTCGTGACATCGGTATCCAGGTTGGCGGCAAGCTTTTCGAAACAGAGAACGGTAAAGGCGAAAAGTTCGGCATCATTGAATATAAAATAGGTGTATTCAACGGCAACGGCATCAATAACAAGGATAACGACAACAGCAAAGACGTTATCGGCCGCCTCGATATCCATCCTTGGATCAAGGAGTTGACCATCTCAGGTTCATATCAGAATGGCATGTATATCAATGAGGTTGACCCAGAATTACAAGGTGTCAACAACCGCTGGAGCGCAGGTGTCCAATACAAAAGCGAAAGGATAGTGTTCCGTACGGAATACATGGGAGGCAAGACCGGAAGAATCGATGAGACCGACGTCCTCAATCCTGTCAACAGACCTTTCAACAGCAACGGTTTCTATGCAACAGCAGGCTACTGGTTCAAACTCGGCAAGGAAGGCAGCCATAAACTCATGCCGGTGGTGCGCTACGAACGTCTTGACAAAGACGAGTCTATTAATAAAGGTGCGGTGTCGTATTACACAGCAGGTATCTACTATCTGCCTATAAAATACGTCAACCTGAAGCTCAACTACCAGCTTGTGCAGCCTGAGAAAGGCGACAACGCACATGCCATAGTGGCAATGCTCAACCTCAGATTCTAAATTTAAAATTTAAAGATTTAAAATTATGGCAAAATCTGATATGTTGAAAAAAGAAGACTGGCTGGCGGTGTGGATAGGATTCATCGTCATCGCTATAGCCTGCGTGTCGGTTTTGACCGGCTGGTTTGACTTCTCGGCCATGAAATTCGGCACATGGCACTGGTGGGAGAACGTCGAGGAGAAGAAATCGCTCGCCTCACAGTTCGGTGACGGCTCTTTCTGGATTAAGTTGCTGCGCACCTTCTTGGTGACGGGAGTTTTGTTCGGCATCGGCATCAAGCTGCAGGGCGAGAAACTCAGCAAGTTCATTCCGGCTTTCCTTGTTTTATTTGTCATCTGCATCCTTGTCAGGATGATAAGCGCCGAATTCACACTTAAGATGTATCTCGAGTGGGCATTCTGGGCATTGCTCATCGGCCTGTTGATTTCGAACACCGTTGGCACGCCTGAATGGCTAAAACCGGCAATCAGAACTGAGTTTTACATCAAGACCGGCTTGGTCATCATGGGATTCTCAGTGTTGTTCAGCAACATCTATAAGTTCGGTCTTTACGGTCTCGGCATCGCATGGATTGTGACACCTATCGTCATCATCTTCATGTGGTGGTTTGGCACCAAGGTGCTGAAGATCGGCAACAAGCCGTTGGTAATCACTTTGGCATCAGCCACTTCGGTGTGCGGAACATCAGCCGCAATTGCCACAGGAGCCGCTGCGAAGGCCAAGAAAGAAGACCTCTCGTTGGCAATTTCCATCTCCATCATCTTTACCATTCTGATGATGGTGTTTGAGCCTATGATTATCCGTTGGGTTGGCATGAACCAGATGATGGGCGGCGCGCTCATCGGTGGTACTGTCGACTCGACAGGCGCTGTGGTGCTTGCGGGTAGCGCTCTCGGTGAGGAAGCCGAGCAGGTGGCATCGATGGTGAAGATGATTCAGAACATACTCATCGGTTTCATCGCCTTCTTCGTGGCGGTATTCTTCGCTTTGAAGGTCGACAGAACAGGTAACGCCAACGTCGGTGCAGGCGAGATCTGGAACCGTTTCCCTAAGTTCATCATCGGATTCTTCGTGGCATCGCTGGTGGCATCGTTCATCGTGCTGCCGTTAACCAGCGGCGCCGAGGTGAAGGCCATCAACGGAGTGCTCGACCAATACAAGAACTGGGCTTTCGTGCTTGCATTCACCAGCATCGGACTTGACACCAACTTCAAGACTCTCTTCAAGCAGATGCAGGGTGGCAAGGTGCTGTGGCTGTATATCGTGGGACAGCTGTTCAACATCGCTCTCACATTGTTTGCCGTATGGTTCCTGCTCTCAGGTGTGGTGTTTGACATCCCGAACATCGATATGTTCAAATAAATGAGCAGAAATAACACATTTTTCAAGGTGATTACCATCGTCGTGGTGGTAGTCACCTTGGCTTTGGCAGGCTGGATCATGGCCAATAGGTTCGGCCTTGTGGAAGGCTACGACTTCGGTGCCGGAGCATATTATTATGCCGACATCCCGACGGAGCAGTACTCTGAGATCGTCAACGAGGACGCATACAAGCCCACGACACCGAAGTGGGTTTTTTATGTTTTTTTCTTTGCCTGGGGCTGGCTGATGTGGCGTTTGTGGCTATGGATTGAGGGTCGGAAAAAATAAATTTTCCAAAAAGTGCGGGCGTATTGAAAAATGTTGTATTTTTGCAGTCCCAAATACAGGGTATCATGGCCGAGTGGCTAGGCGAAGGTCTGCAAAACCTTTTACGGCGGTTCGATTCCGTCTGGTACCTCAAAAAGATGAGCACCAATCATTTGTTAAAGCAAGTGGTTGGTGTTTTATTTGTACCATTTTACAATTAGCCTACAAAACGTATTTTTTTACAACAAAAACCTTATAGTTTTATGAGCTCATAAAACCATGCTGCTTATTTTTGCTAAAAAATTGACAATGAAGAAAAATTTCCATAGTAATGAGCATTGGTCTGAAAAAATGACTATATTTGCGGTTGAGAATCTGGGGGAGAAATCCCGGATTCGGCAAAGAAAAGCATTTTGAAGTCCTAGACTATAAAATCGCCAATTTTAAAAGTTACAATGGACTTAGACTGATGCTCTCTTTCTGTTGATGTTATCAATTGGGGATAACCCGAATTGGTATATAACAGCGTGGGAATATCATTCTTTATCTCCATTTTGTAACGGGCGTTTGGCGATGCCTTTAGTCTGATGGATTAAAGAATCGAGTCTCACGCTTTTCTTTTATTAATTTAAGGTAACTAAAAGCCTGATTTGGTGGGACTTGCGGGCGGATAAAATATAAAACTATGTTTAACTTTACAAAAAAAACACGAATCAATGCTCTGACATTACTTTTATGTTTTGCGGCATTTTTGCTCCAAATGGTATCCTGCTCATCATCAGGTGACAACTTGAAACTAATACCTGTAAAAACCGGCGAAAAATGGGGTTATGTCAACAAAGCAGGCAAATACATCATTAATCCACAATTTGCCGAAGCTTCAAGTATTGAAAACGGACTGGCACTTGTGCAGACGATGGACGGCGAATACGGTTTCATCAATGAAAAGGGCAAATTTGTTATTAACCCGCAATTTGACGACGCCAAACAATTCAAGGATGGTTTTGCATTAGTTGAAGCTGGTGGAAAATCTGGGTTTATCAACAAAAAAGGCAAATATGTGATTGGTCCTTTCGAATGCGAAGATGCATTGTCTTTTTCGGAAGGGTTGGCGTTTGTGTCGCCATACGATTCCGGACCTGTTTGCTATGACACCAAAGGAAATGTGAAATTTGAACTGTCAGAAGTCGCCAAAGTGTATCCTTTCAATGAAGGAATGGCGAGAATTGTCGATGTTGAGGGAAATTATGGCTTTATCGACCAGAATGGAACAGTAATTGTCAATCCTCAGTTCAAAGACGCAGAAGACTTTTCAGAAGGATTGGCAGCATTTGAGCAGAACGGCACCTGGGGCTACATCGACAAAAAAGGCAAAATAGTGATAAACCCTCAATTTGACAATGCGTTCAGCTTTGGTGACGGCGTTGCTGCTGTTGTCTCAGGAAGACAATGTGGCGTGATAGACAAAAAAGGAAACTATGTTATCAATCCACAGTTCGATAATGTTGTCGAGTTTAGTGAAGGCATGGCAGCTTTCAAATCGGGACAAATGTATGGTTTTGTCAACAAAAAGGGCGAAATCGTCATAAACCCTCAATTTATGATGGCGGGCAATTTCAAAAACGGATTAGCTGTCGTTGTATCAAACAATGAGAAATGCGGGTATATTAACAAAAAAGGTGAATATGTGATTACTCCACAATTCAGAATGGCAATGGATTTTATTGATGATATAGCCATAGTTGAACTTAATGAAAAAGCAGGCATTATTGACAAACAAGGCAAATATATAGTAAATCCACAGTTTGACAATATTGCTGTTGACCTGATTAAGAAAAACTCATCTGTTTTGCGCGAATTGTACGAAATGGAATCCAAATCAAGATGTTTGATCAGCAGCTATGCAGTAAACATAAACGCTGTGAACACTGTGATGAAATCTTTGTTTGATGGAGACGACCCATGTGCTTTCAGTGCCACGGTCAACACATTCGCAGATTACGACAACGAAGTGGTGAGCAAATATGAAATAAAAGCAACTGTTGGTGATATGGAGATGACTGGTTATTTCAAAACCCCCATTTATCACGAGGTGAAGGCGTACGAGCGTGACCGGTGGGGCGACAGATATGAGACCAAAAAACGTGAATATCATTTTGATGACACTGCTGGAGTGATAAAACTTGGAATGGAAACCGATGATTTGGGAAGAAATATTAATCCAAAAACACTTGCCTCGTTGTTGGTGAAACAATTGGAAGCTAAATATGGCATTAAGATGGAGAAAGACAACAATGGCATGTACGTTTGGTTTAACGCCGCCAACGAAAAAGGTTTGGGCGTTAAAGGTGTCTCATACTACTTGGATTTGTATTTCATACAAGACAAATCAGTCTATGACAGGGAAAATCCAAAATACGGCTTTTAAACTATCATGAAGTCATCAAAATCCCTATACTTGACAATTTTATGTGTGGTCGTAGCGACAGCAGTGTTTTTGTCGTGCGACCACACATCCAATGACTACAGAAGCATGTCGTCGTCATCAGACATACGCAACGAAAGGCGGTTTGAAAGCTTGTGGTACGACCACCACATCGTGTGGGAAAAGGTCAGTAACAAAGAATACAAACTTACTGTTGACTACAATGAAGACCTAAATACGGACATTTCAAAGCTTGTAATTATAGTGCCCTCCGATTCCATCAGTAAATATGGTTTCAAAGCTATAGCACAGTATTTGTATTCAACAACAAAACATGTGCGGCGCATCTATCCGAGCGGCAAGGTGTTTTATGGTGACGTGAAATATATTCTCGACAAAAAAGGCAAATATGCCGCTTTTGAACAAGAAGGTGAGATGTCGTTCAGCAATGATGATATATCAAATGTAAGCATTCATCGGTTTGACACCACAAGTTATGTGTGTGTTGTCAACTATCGTAATAACAAATACAAATACACCAAAGAGGAATTTTACATTGACAATGCCGAAATTGATAAATATGGTTTTTGGAATATTGGTCATTACAAGCCGAAAGTACGAAAATGCAGTTTTAAAAACGGCGATATAGTTGTTGGCAAAATAAAATACTGTATTAATGAGTCAACAGGCGAATGGATTGATTATACTATTACAGACGGCATTTTATATTATTATTCGGGCGACATGTACACTGGGAGTCTTGATGGGAACTGGTGTTGCGGATTGCCAGTTGAGGGCACTATGACGTTTGCCGACGGCATGGAATTAAAAGGCAACTGGCTCGAAAAATACAGGCTTTCAGAAAACGAGGTTGCCGAAATAACAAAAATTGACAGCCCTTCCGATAAAAGAGACAAGGCTGAGCAATATTATTATACGGTTTGGGATGAGTCGTCAAACATCAATTATAGCAATGTAAACAAAAATCCGAAAATGTTTCTTGATTATTTTGACGAGCAGTTCATCTATTATGCGTTCCACACAACACCGTCATCGAATAAATATCTTGACGAAAAGCATGATTATCGGGAATACACTCTTGAATACGGCTTGTTTTATGATGAAACCACCACTTTGGACAATCTTTTCAATTCCCATTTCAGATGGGATTTGGATGATAATATCACAAGACCAAGTTTGAGGTTAGCGAGGCGATTGATAAGCAGCAAGCTGCCGCAGTCGCCAAAAGATTTGTTTTTAAAGCAGAACTACACAGATGATTATCTGGAGTTTTTAAGGATTTGTGAAAACTTCATCAGGGATGACATGAGCAACTATGAAGGCTATCATGACAAATTTGAGGAAAGCTTTTGCGCCAGATTGTGGCGGCATAGGCTGCGAACTTTCGTTTCGCCCGATGAATACGAAAATGTATATGAGACAACAATGTCGTACAACGTGTTTTTGGAATACGGTGCTGTAGCGATGCTCAACTATCTGTTGCTGTCGATATCTCAGGAGCGTGACGACTTGAAAGATTCCGACTACATGTATAAATAATATTGACTGACAATGAAGAAAAAATTTCCATAGTAATGAGCATTGGTCGAAAAAATGCTTATATTTGCAAACAGAAACATTAAAAACATTTATTATGGGTAGAAAAAAATATGATTTTGACGACGAAGATGAGTTTGATGATGGTTGGGGACAACAAGATAATGAATCTGATGAAGATTACGAGGAGAGAATGAATGACTGGAACGATGCCGTCGAGTATTCTAATGATTAGTCGTTAACACACAAACTCTTATGTAGGACATGAATAAAAATGTATTCTCATATCAAGGCGATAGAGGAGAATTGATATCAATTTTTTATCGCCTGCTTATGACGGGAAATGTTATCTCCTATGAAGATGTTCTTAAGGAGTATGATGGAGGTGTGTTATCGGTCGCATCACCCACAAAACACGATTTGTACAAAACTCTAAAAAAAGTTGTGCCCGAAGTTGTTAATAAACTAAACGAGGACAATTTGTCGGTCGTCTCCATTCCCAAAGGCCGAAACACAGATTATCAATATGTCGGAGAGAATAAAGATCCGTTTAAAAACATGAAGTTTAAGGCTATTTTGAAAGAACGATATGATGAGATTGATAAAGCTATAAAAAACAAAACACCTATTCGTTTTACTTATTGGCCTTTCGACAAGGGTAAAATGAATTTGGTCTTTCATCCTCACTTATTGAAAACATATAATGGAAGAATGTTTTCCATTGGTGTTTCTGAAAAAGACGGGAAAGAACCCATGAGAAGATATGTAGTTGCTTTGGATCGAATCTATGGGGAAATCCTTGGCGGTCATTCTACAGACATCTATAAACCTGCACTGCCAAACGAATACAGTTTTTTGTCACATTTGATTGGTGTTACACTGGAAGAAGGTGCTGAATTAACAACTATAACTTTACGTGCTCATGATAAATACACGTTTGGAAGGCTTACAACAAAGCCTTTACACGATTCTCAGCACACTATCTGTACTCCTAGTTGGAAAGAAGGCCGTGAATATGGCGATGTAGAACTGACTGTCTACCCAAACAAGGAATTGGTTGGGCAAATATTGAGTTACGGTTCTATGCTTGAAGTAATTGAACCTGAAAACTTTAGGTGTCAAATAAAAAATGTTATTATGAAATCTCTTGTCCAATACCAATAGAATGATGTATCTCACCCTAAAAGTTCAATTTGCTATATCAATATTAGCACAAAAATAAGGATAACGAGAATGCTGGTTTTTGTTGGGAACTATTCGTTCTAATTTAAATTTAACTCGTTTAAACAAGAACTCTTTGCCTAATGCTAATGGAACCAAGACATTGCCACAATGAAAGTTATTATTATTGTCTTGATCCATTATTCCCTCCACTACACATAAATCCATCTTAGATTTAATAATTGTACCTTCTGTTATAAAAGAAATACCAGATAATGCCGCCATATATCCATCATATTCCAACCATTTTAAAGGCAATACATAATCAAAAAGATAAGGTTTACCATTCTTAATAAATACAGCACCAACTTCACGAGGACTTATATTGACTTTCCCCTCCTTCGCAATCATCAAATAACCTTTTTCTCTATTAGATTTCGAGGTTAATCCCTGCTTTTCAATAGTAATGCTTTGTCCTAGATATGCTCTAAAAAACTCTCCCAATAAAACATTACCACAAATCACATTGTCATTTGAGTCCAAACCAATATCACCATTTATTTGTTTACAAATATAATTGGGGAACTGGCAATAATATTCATAATAATTATTTAATGGCGTTAAATTGTTTTCAATAACATTTGACACCTCACACAAACAGCCTTGACAATCTCTTAATTCTCTTGGAAGCAGAATGTTGCTTACAAAAACGTTTCCTCTTTCATCAACTTGTAAATAATCTCGAATAGTTCTTTTACTAGCAATGATGCTTTTTAATTCTAAAAGAAAATCAATAAAACCATTTAGCATTTTTAATTGAATCATTTCAAATTCATTCGGACTACATGGAGGATTGTTTGTTTGTATGTATTTCAAGAATAAATCTGCCATCGAAAAATTCTTGTTAGTGATATATTCAGATACTCCGTGGTCATAATAGTTTCTAAATTCACCGACCTCTTCAACGAACTCATGGTATTTAGTTTCTGAAGGAAGCGTTCCTCGAGTTTTTTTCACTTGCTCGGTTTGAGAATAAGACTTCGTTTCCTCATAGATATAATTGTATAATGTCTGTATGAAATCCTTTAATTCTCCTTCTCTCATACATTGATAATACAGTTTCCTATACCGCGAATAGTCTTCCCAAGATGGATTAAAAATAACACTATGATTCTGAAAATAGTTGAGTCTATTAATCTCATACATTAAATCAATAATTCTATCAGCTTTATCTCGCAAGTTATAAGTAAAATGAACCGTATGAGTTTCATCTTCATACTTAGGAACACAAGAATTACCTTGCACATGTAAACCATCATCTATGATAATATACCATTCATTATGAGCATCTAAATGCGCACAAGATAACCCCTTGGGATGATCTTCATTGACAACACAGAATTCGTTTGAGCCCCAATAAATATAATCTGTTGTAATATTGTCATAACAAGTAACCCTGTTCCCCACTGATTGTTGTAGGTATTCTTCAGCTTCTGCTTGTGTGAGAGCTAACGGTATGGTTTTCTGGTTAACAATGATAAATGGATTGTTTGCAATACAACATCTCATCTCCCACAATGGGACTTCCCCAAACTGAAACGTCCGACCTGAATAAGTATAGAATGATCCTTTCCTTAATCTTTTTTCATCCCAAATAACCGTATTTGGTGAGATTTCGTGAATAAAATCACACAATTCTTTGTAATTATGTTTATTGTATCTAGCAAACCGGAAGCTCTTATTCCGTTTTTGAGAATATAATTCGAAATAGTCCTTTGAATAAATGTTTTTGTTTTCAAACTCACTCATGGATATTCTGTGTTTAATTCGTTTGCAAAATTACGAAATAATTTTAATGTACCTATTAATTGGAACCACAAATAAATGGAATTACTGTGAAACATCATGAAGATTCACAGGTGCTTATTTATATTTGTTGTTTTCATTGTTATGTATCAGGTTTTTGTCGTCAATGCCATATATATAGTACCATTCAATGTTGTAATATAGAATAAACATCTCTTTTCCACTCAAAACCACATTTTATCACCTTAACTTAAGCTCTAACTCCATGAACAAATAGTACTAAAACAAAAAAACTGACAAAAAATAATATCGGCACGGTTTTTGATAAGTCAACCATGACGGCAATAGCAATATGCCATTGCCGCCAAAAAGAAGACCAAGCCGAGAGTCCATCGGCTGGCTGAACCGAAAGATAATCTTTTGGAAAATATAGGACAATGTCTAACGATAAGTTTTTGATATGAAGAGTATAAACAACAGCAGCAGTAACGGTCTTTGGACATCATTAGCCAATATTACCAAGTCGGATAAAAAGGGCGCAGCTATTGTAATTATTGGAATAATTTCAGTAGGATGTGTTGGCTTATGTGTCGAGGCAGTCAAGGCAATTGGCGAACTTTGTAAGTAGGCGAAATCATGTTGTTGGAGATAGAGTCTCCAACAACACTTCAAAGCCGATTTCAGCAAAGTGGCTTTTGTTATGTCAGTCAACACAAGTGACACTGCCAAAATGTCACAATATGGTCATTAAATAGTTTTTTGTAATTTTTAATATTGTTGCAAAGGCTTACAATTGGTTTGCCAAAAGACTTTATGTGGAAAATTGCTTAACCTTTATAAACAACCAACTAAAATGGTTCTTCCTCACGGGAACCATTAAACTTGAAGCCATTATGTTCAAGTAAGAAAAAATCCGTATCTTTGCATCGTCATTAGCGACAAATAAAAAGTTGAAAAAAGAAGAATGCGGTCCGAGAGTCCATCGGCCGGCGAAACAAGCGGAACTTCCGGTTGCATCGCAAGAAGGACAAATTGTTTAACCCTTAAATCATATTGCTTATGCTAGATTCTAAGGATTTTGTTGCTAATGGCACTGGTTGCAGCACCGATTGTGAAACCTCCAGTTACAGCGATAGCTCGTTCTGGGACAAGCTGAAACGCTTCGCCAAGATGGCAGGCTCGAAGTTAGTGTACATCGCTTTGGTGTTGCATTACACTTTTCACTCGCCCCACACCCCAGCGTGGGCGAAGACGGTTATAGTCAGCGCGTTGGTGTACTTTATCTGCCCCATCGACGCCATCCCCGACACCATTCCTGTCATTGGTTTTACCGACGACCTTGCTGCCCTTACTGCAGCTTACAAGGCCGTGAATGTTTGTGTCACTCCCGATGTCATCGCCAAGGCAAAAGCCACTGCATCCAAATTGTTCGGATACGCGGTTAACACCAAAGTGGCTTAATACCCCGCAAAGGCTGGAATGGCTCTAGCACATTGGAGCCATTTTAGTCTGGCAAGTATAGATTTGTGACGAGAAAATTTCATATTTTTGCAGAAAAAACAATAAACATGAAAAAAATCATCTATCGGAACGGATGCCTCGAAAGATGTGACGTGAAGTGTTACCTTCCGTCGAAAGGTGCAACCAATGGTTTATTTAATCAAAATGAATCGTTATGATAGATTTGTTTAAAAACCTCGACCTCAAAGAGGTTCTTAAGGATGCAAAACCTGCCTCCTTGATTACGGTTGTGGCTGTAGCTGCCATTTGGGGTATTTGCGAGGTTTGCAAGTAGTTGCATATGACTTGTGGTCATGGGGGCTAACGCCCCCAATATACCACTCATAAAAAACATTCAGAATAATATATTGATACACAAACTTCATTAATATGACCGCATTAGTAGGAATCCTTAACAAACGTGCAGCTGTTATCGCAGCTGATAGTGCAGTGACAATATCCAGAGGTGACAACAGAACAATTATCAACACTGCAAAAAAGATTTTCCGCCTGTCGAATTCAAATCCAGTAGGCGTGATGATTTATAGTTCAGCAGATTTTATGGGCATCCCATGGGAAGTGCTCATAAAACTCTATCGCGATAAAAACTCCGGCAATTCTTTCGACACTCTACAGGAATATGTTGATGACTTTATCAATTTCCTACGCCACAATAAGCATTGTATTGATAAGGAATCTCAGACAAATTATCTATCGGTTCACGCACGCTTTTTCATTGATAAAATAAATGATTTATATGAATATGGTTTAAAGAAGGCGTGCAAATATAATCCGGAAAGTCGGAAACAAAAAAAAGTTTTGAAGACGTGTCTGGATACTGCATTTAAAGTATTGCACGACGATTATGTTGAAAAAGGTCCTTGCTCCGATTTTGATGGTTACACACCACAACAATTTCATACATACGCTAAAGAAACATTAGACAAATTGGAAAAACTTCGCAAAGAAAAAGATTTGCCTGGCTCTAGAATAAGATGGGAAAAAGAGTTTTATGATTATATAGTCTCCAATCACTATCTACGCAGCACTGGGCTGATTTTTGTCGGGTACGGCGATGACGACATATATCCATCATTAATCGCCACTGAGCTGTCTGGGTTTGTTGATAATAGATTGCGTTTCTTTATCGATAATGACGCATCTGATACGATAAACAATAACAACTTATCGTATGTAGCACCATTCGCGCAAACAGATGTGATGATGTCTCTCTTAAAGGGAATGCATCCTTATATGTTTGACATCGTTATGCGGAACCAAGAAGAGACAATGAACAATGTCAAAAAGCAAATGATAACAGCAATGAAAGATGCTGGAGTTAAAGAAAAGCTGATTGACAATCTCTCCAAGTTTAATCTGACTCCATTTATGGAACAATTCGGAGAAAAAATCGAAGAAAACATGTATAATTGTTTCTCTTCTGATATTGTTGATGCTGTCGCATCATTTAATATTGAGGATATGGTTAAAATGGCGGAAAGTATGATTTTAATAACGAATCTACAACGGCATATTTCTTCTTCTGAAGAGTCTGTCGGAGGCCCTGTCGATGTAGCCGTCATCACAAAATCAGAGGGTTTTGTGTGGATAAATTATAAACACTGGTTTGAGCAGAATATGAATCCACAAGTATTCCGTACTTAACCAATAATACTTAAGATTGCTATGAAAAGCACCCACTCTCCTTGGCTTAAAATGAACTGGCGACGTCCATGTCGGCCGCTGACACTTCAGGAACTTATCCTGAAGAGCGACTTCCATGCCATGATGGAGCATATCACTAACTTCTCCGAGAGGATGATTAGTCTGGACAGGCTTTTTTACTGCTCCGTCGAATACATCCGCGAAATGAAAGTGAAGTACGACCCCGAATTTATCCTTGCCAAAAATTATGATGGTTGGCCTTCAGTTTCCATCTTGGAAGGAAATGATTGGCATGAATTGCTCGGTCATCCGGTGCGACGAGCCAAAAACCTCCACTGCACCGACACACAGTTGGCGGCACAATGCCTATGGCATCTGACATTCTACGGCTTCACGCCTGAAGAACAACATGCTTATTTTGAACATGAAAACGAAGAGATTGAAAGACAAATGCGAAACGATGAGATGTGTTTGTGCGATGATATCTACACCGACGAGGAAATCAAGGAGTTTGCATTAAGTGGCTTATCAAGAGTAAGGGATGAAGTGTTGGAGCGTCTGTTCACCCCCGAAGAAATCATCGAAATCAAGAAACGCCGCAAGGAACGTGTAGATGCCGAAAACGCCAGAAGAGATGCGGCTGAGGAGGAAGAACGAAAACAACTGGAGCAAGAGGCTGCGTTAAAGTTGGAATTGAGAAAGAAAGACGAGGAAGAGAGACGGAGGGAGTGGTATCGCAAACGGAGAAGAAGCAGGCGGAACAAACACAAATAGTATTTTACTTTAGAATAAGATATTTTACAATATGACAACAGCAATATACATTCCCGACAAGAACGCCAACGGTAAAGATTACCTTTCCAGCAATGGCGTATGGGGACTAATTGGCAATACCGATATCATCTCGGCTGTGGATTTCCCGAAAGGGCGACATATTTACTGCTCGGAAAATCTTAACGTTTACTCGTGCTGGAACCGCATCTATATCAAAACGTTTCTTTCAAATGAAAGTCGTGACGTGAAAAACCGACTTGTTCCGGTGTCGTTCATGACAAAAGTTCTAAATCCAGTTCACGCCTTAGATAAATTCGTGAAAAAACTTGAAGAATATGGCGATAACGTTGAGTCAAGTGTGCTTGATGAACTCAAAAAAGCACTTAAACGTGAACGTCGAAGAAGAACCGTCTTTATGGTTGTGGCAACTCTAACATTTTTGGCTATATGCCTGATTTATAAATAATTATATCGTTTTACTCTATTTTATCCACCATCTCAATGCCAAATTTCTTAATCTTTTTGACAGGAATGTAAATCATAAACTCGTCAAAGGCAATATAAGTTGTGTTCCCCATCACAATCAGTCCGACACGTGAATCGATGGTGAGCTTCGGAAACGACTCCTGCATTTCCATCGGGACTTTGTAGAACTTCTCGCCGTCAGCGGTCGAAATGTATATCGCATCTTGGGTGATGGCGTACAGACTCATCAGAAAGTCGTATTCCCATTCAGCGTATTTGTTGGTGATAGTGCAGTTATCCACTATGCTCTGATAGTCTTCCGCCAACCTTTCATCCGTGACCTTCGTGAGAATAATCTTGTTAGCCCAGCCTTTATAATTTACGCTTTTCGTAAGATTCAGCTCCGTCACATCATCCCAATCTTTGGGCTTGTCCATGTGGTAATAACAATGGTCGCCCTCGTCGTATGGCTGTCCGCCAAACAAATGCTTCGGCGCTTTCGGATGCAATAAGTAAACGAGCAAACCAGCATCCAGTTTCACTATCTCCAAGCCGAACCGCATTTTTTCTACAGTATTGTTCTGTTTTTTAACGTATTTGGTCAAAAAATATATCCCGGCATCCGTCGTTTTCTCAATATGCCAGAAATCCGTTCTCTCCATCCTGCCACCACATTCATTCCAATAGCCTTCTATGTCAAGATCCGCGTGGTCTTCCTTAACGCTCTGGGCCAAACTGAAAATGGTATCCGGCGACGAAAAATCTGAATATGACGACAATATTAGCTTAACATGGCTAAGCATCGTCAGCCTCGTTTTATGCTGTTCCTCCAACGCTTCACTGATTGCGGGCAACGATTCGAAATACCCTGTGTCTTTGGTGAAATCGTCCATCAGCTTAATTACGCTGTCGTAGTCCTCGTCAAAACCGTCTATATCGCCTTCTTTCGACTCAAATCCCACCCAAGCCTTCAACAGCAAAAGCATCAGAATCGGGATGCTGTAATTCTTCTCCTCAATCTCTTCAAGAATGTTGAGCATCGATTTCGTGTACCTCTCCTCTTCCCAGCAAGGATAGAAATATTTCAAAATATCCTTTGCCACTTTATCAGGATTTTTCTTTCTCGACAGTTTTTTCTGATAAAAATCCGAAGCTTTTTTAAACTGCTTCATTGTGATTTCAAGATCCAACCCTCCGTTTGTGGCTTTTTCAGCGTAATTGCCAAGGTCATAAAACACCGCCCTTGCTTTCTGTTCGGTGTTGTAGCATCGCCTGATTCCATTGGTGTGGATGTTGTGGTTGCCAAGATAATCCTCCAGCTCGCCTATCGTATTGAAAAGCAGGCGTGAATTGGCAATTGTGATCAGCCAGTCCTGATATTTCGGTTCGTCGGAAACTGTCATTTTCATCGAATTTTAATTGTCCGATGCAAAAATAATACAAACCATTGATATAAGGTGGTGTTGATGATAAAATTTTTTAATAAAATTGTAAAAAAATGCAATTATTTTGTAAATAACGCACCCTTCATTGACATTTTGTAATGGTTTTTCAATTCAGATTAAGATTTTCAAACCGGATAATTACACATAGCAGTATTTTTGCAGAAAAAATGTCATGATTAAAAAACCCGATAGCGAATACAACATCAGCAACCTCATCACAGCCTATGTGAGTGGCAACACAAATGATTATGAGCTGCAAAGTGCCTACAATCATATAGATTTCACTGAAGATTATAGTGAGCAGTTCGACCGTTACGACATTGAACACCAAGTGCCATTCTGCTGGTCGAGACTGCAACTTTATGGCATCTTGATGAAACTGCTCAAAGAGATGAAGACTGGCAAACCTTTCATTGACACTCCAAATTATGACAGCCGAGCTTTTGACAAACCATTCTCATTTGGCTACAACGTCCTGCTTGAAAACTACTCCGACCGATATGAGATATGCGAGCGTATCATCAGGCATTTGTGGAAAAACGAGCCGCTACTGAACATAAACCCGGAAAACAAACCATGGGGCTATGAAAAGTTTGCGGTATAAACAATATACGCAATCGCAGCCGCCCATATCACAATCCACAGAGGCACGACAATCCTGAACTTGGCGTGTTTGGTCTTGTGTCTGAAGGTTTTGATGCCGAGCCAAGAACCCACACCGCCACCCAGTCTCGCCATCCAAAGCAGCACACTTTCCCTAATCCTGTACTGGTTTCGTATAGCCCTCCTCTTGTCAACGCCATACAACACAAAAGCTAAGACGTTGATTATGAGAAGGTAGTATATTAAAAAGACGGTCTGCATGGTTAAAAACTATTTACTATACACCATCCTCTGAAAATCGACTCCGAAGATATGTCTGTGGTCGGCATGAGTGAAGCCCAATAATGTGTATAGGCTGATGAGCTTTGGCATATTGGCATCTACAACCAATGTAATTTTCTCATATCCCATATCAATACCTCTCTTAATAGCATCCTGTATCAAAGCTCGTCCTATACCACGTCCACGATATGAAGGCAACACGGCAAGAGTATCAAGGTAGTATTCTCCCGGACCAGTCTCTTGCTCGGAATTAGTGTCGAGTGTCATGATGTCAGGCCATAGCTCAGTGAATGTCCGATGGCGAAGGTCTTTATAGATTTCACCGGGATAGCTCAGAATAGAACCCACCACAACGCCATCTTCCTCCGCCACACGACTGTTTTTATAAGTGTAAAGCAAGTCGCCACGTTCCTCGCATTCCGTAAGCCTCCGATAAATCTCTATGTTTTCAGGGATGTTGCTTTCAAAATCATAGAAATGCATCCCGGCCATCACACACTTGGCCAGAAACGTAGCATCTGAGGGTATAGCATCTCGGATTATCATAATTTTTTTTGCAAAGATAGGAAAAAACAAGTAATTTTGCATTTGTGAATAAATGAATGAGATATGACCAATAAACGTGTAATAGGTATTGGCGAAACAGTGTTGGACATCCTTTTTAAGAACGACCAGCCGCAGAAGGCAGTTCCGGGTGGATCAACATTCAACAGCATAGTATCGCTCGGACGTGCCGGGGTATCGTGTGCTATGGTGACTGATGTTGGCGGTGACCATATTGGCGATATTATCTGCAATTATTTGAAAGACAACGGAGTATCATCTGAATACGTATGCCGTCACGATAATGTCAAATCTCATATCACATTAGCATTCCTTGATGAGAACAATGATGCCCAGTATGTGTTTTACAAAGACCATACTTCGGTCTCATTGGATAGCAAGTTACCCAATATTTGCAAGGATGATGTTGTGCTTTTCGGTTCATTCTTTGCAATAAACCCTGTCATTCGTCCTGTTGTTGGCGGTCTACTTCGTGATGCCAGAAAAGTTGGCGCATGGCTATATTATGATGTCAACTTCCGCAAAAATCATATCGCAGAATTGCCTGATATACTTCCAAACATTGAGGAGAATATGGCTCTTGCTGATGTGGTGCGTGGCTCGATGGAAGATTTTGGATATATGTATGACTTGCACAACGGAGAAGCCATTTATGAAAGGGTGAGCCGTTATTGGAACACATTGATTCTTACTGACGGAGCAAATATGATAAGGGTTTATACTCCAGATAATTGTGAAACATATTCGGTGCAGCAAATTGAGACAGTCAGTACTGTAGGTGCTGGCGACAATTTCAATGCCGGATATATCTATGCCATGCTGTACGGTTCAGAAGATCAAACCTCTCGTATAGCTATGGCTCAACGCTGGAGTCAGGATGTGTGCCGTCAAATAGGGAATAATATAAGCGACGAATTGGTGAAGATGCTCAAAAACAAATAAACATGAAACAATCACCAATCATCGGAGTTACGCCACTATGGGATTCAGAGCGTAAAAGCCTTTGGATGCTGCCTGATTATGCGGTACGGATGGAGAATAAGCGTTTCGTCTGGGCGGTTCAATGGCACCCGGAGTATATGTTCACAACGGATAAAAACAGCATGAAAATATTTAAATATTTTGTTAATTTTGCAGTCGCTTACTGGAAGGAGTCGCCGAGATAGTCTTGCAGCCCTCATTTAAGCTTCATTTTATCGCTATGAATCGGATTCCTTCAAGAACAAAGGCACTGGTTGGCATCAGTTTCCGTGAGTTTTCAAAGTATGCCCTGCCAAGCATAGTCGGGATGCTCATCGTGGGCTTACAGACCATCATCGACGGCCTCTTTGTAGGTCGAGGCGTAGGTGCAGTTGGCTTGGCGGCAGTTAACATTTCCATGCCGCTTATCAGCTCCATGCTGAGTGTAGCTATCATGATTATCTCGGGCGGCATTGTCATCACGGGTATCGCCAAGGGGCAGGGCGACAACGAGCGTGTGAAAGGCTTTACTTCGCTCACCTTTTTCACCTTGCTTGTTACCATAGCCATACTTTCCCTTATGGTGGCCCTATTCCTTAGGCCGCTTTGTTATTTCCTCGGCAGCAATGAAGAGGTATATCCTTTTGTGCGACAATATCTTGGTATTATCGGAATCGGATTTATTTTCTATTGTATCCCAAATTTCACCGAGGCTTTTACACGACTGAACGGCCGTCCAAACATGGTGTTTGTGAGTGGTTTGATTTGTTGTGTGGTCAACGTAGTACTGGACTATTTCTTTGTGATTCGTTTCAACTGGGGTGTGTCTGGTGCGGCGGTGGCCACCAGTATCGCCAATACAACGGCGGCTTTGGTGTTGCTCCCCAATGTGCGTTTCGGGAAGGTCAAGGGTGGTTTTAAGGAAGTCAGGAAAATGTTTTTCAACGGCTCGTCGGAGATGCTGACTTCGGTGTCGGCAGCGGTGACCACCTATATCTTCAATCTTGTGTTGATGCGCGAAATCGGCACGAAAGGCGTGGCGGCATTCACCATCGTCTGTTATCTTAATTTCATTGTTAACATGTCGATTTTCGGACTATCGCAAGCCATGTATCCCTTAGTGTCGTTTAGCGTCGGTGCGAAAGATATTAGGAAAATCAAGTCGTTGTTGGCCAATGCTTTGCTTCTTGGCGGTGGTATAGGCATCGGGGTGTATTTGCTTGTCTTGGTATCGAAGCACGGCATCGCCACCGCATTCAGCAATGGCGACATGGAATTGCAAGCTCTGACCACGGTCGCCACTACTTACGTCACATTGCATTATCTGGTATCGTTCGTCAATATTGTGGCTTGCAGCTTCCATACGGCTATCGAGCGGCCTCTCGAGTCGGTAATCATCGCACTGTGCCGAAGCATCGTGTTCGTGTTGTTACCCATGTTTGTGCTTACGCCTGTCATCGGTCAGACCGGCATTTGGCTCAGTATGCCCATCGCCGAGGTGATGACGTTGCTGATTAGTGTGCCGTTGACTGCGGTCTCATTGCGACGATTGCGCCACAGAGATTAGAAAAATTTGTAATTTTGCATCATTCAATAAAACAGACAACTATGACAGATTTCAGACCTATGAGGCGCATTCGGCAACTTCTCAATGATGAAGAGGCCAAGAAAATTCTCGCTAACGGCACACATGGTGTGTTGGCGGTTTCTGGAGACGACGACTACCCTTATGCCGTCCCGTTGAGCTATGTGTATGCCAATGGCAGCCTGTATTTCCATTCAGCCGTTCAAGGACATAAGGTGGATGCGCTACGACGCAATCCTAAGGCTTCGTTTTGTGTGGTGGAACGTGACGAAATCCGTCCGGCGGAATACACCACCTACTTCCGCAGTGTGATAGCCTTCGGGCATGTAACCATCCTCGAAAGCGATGAAGAGAAGATGGCTGCGTTGCGGCAGATCGGCGAGCGTTACAATCCTGGCCATCCAGCAGATGCACAGCATGAGGCGGAAAAAAGCCTGAGCCGGGTCCTCGTCCTCCGTATGGAAATAGACCACCTCACGGGCAAACAGGCGATAGAATTGGTGAACAAAGCAGCGCATGCATTATGAACATCGAGGACTACCGTGATTTCTGCCTCTCTCTGGGTGATGACATTGAAGAGAAGTTCCCTTTTACCAAATTCAAAAACGGTGAGGGAGTCCTGGTTTTTTATGTCTGCGGTCACATGTTCTCCTACTTTGACTGCGATGATTTCTCGGTTATCTCCCTCAAATGCCAACCCGAACAGATCGTTGAGCTGAAAGAAGAAAACGATTGTATCGGCGACCCTTACAACGAATCCCCTAAACACTGGCTCGGAATCAACCCACATACCGCACCAGACGACTTGCTGAAAGATCTCACCCGGAATTCTTACGAAATTGTAAAAGTGAAATATACCAAGAAAAAACATAAATGAAAAAACTATTACTAATCGCCTCCATGCTCCTGATAGCATTGGCAGGCTGTAAAGAAACACCTATGAACACTGAACTCAAACCATTCGACGTACAGAAAGACTTTGCCGACAACGGCTTCACTTTCTTCACCAAAAACCTCATCCTCTGCTCTGGCGACACCACCGAGAACAACGCCATGACGATAGGTTGGGGAAGCATCGGAAACTATATCGGCCATGACCGCCCGACGGTCACGGTCTATGTCGCTCCTGCCCGCTACACATGGGAGTTCATGGAGCGTCACGGTCGTTTTACCATCATGGAGTTCGATAATCCTGAAGTTTGGAGATATATGGGCCGTAACAGTGGCCGCGACGGTGACAAAGCCGCCGCATTGGGGCTTCACACCGCTTACACCGAAAACGGCACTCCATATTACGAAGAAGCCAAACTCGTGATTGAGTGTGAGATTATGACATCATGGCACCAGAACGGGAACGATTTCCGCAATTCGACCCCTAAGGACTGGTACGCCGACTTCGATGCAGGCATTCATACGGTTTATATCGGCGAGGTTATTGGGGCATGGAGGAGATAAGCATCGACACCACCAACCTTTGCTCACATTTGCAGAAGAAACTGTTTGAAGAGGACGGCATCTATCATCGTCTGTGGCTGGCTATGCAAGATGACCCGGAATTGACAGCGGTGGTTAGATCTCGCCAGCTTCATATTTATCGTAACGGCAATAAAATATTGGTGCTTGCAGGGAAATCGGCTCCTAAAATCATAAGGGAAGATAGGATTTGTGAAATTAAAAATGAAAAAGCATAAATGAAAAAACAACTCATAATATACGGAAGCATTTACGGTTCAGCGAAACGCTATGCGGAGAAGCTGGCTGAAATAACAGGACTTGAAGCTGTCGATTATAAAGATGTCGAAAACATTAACGATTACGACAAAATCATCTATCTTGGAGCGCTTTATGCAGGTGGTGTCACAGGACTCAAAAAGACTGCCAGTAAAATGTCGCCTGAGCAGGATCTGATAATTGCCACTGTTGGTCTTGCTGACCCAACAGACCTAACAAACACTAATAATATCAAGCAAAACATCAAAAAGCAGATTCCTGCAAATTTCTATGATGAAAGCAAGATATTTCATCTTCGTGGAGCCATCGATTACAAAAGAATTGGCCTTAAGCACCGTGTCATGATGTCGATGCTACTCTCAAAGGTCAAAAAACTGCCGGAGTCGGAGCAAAATGCCGAAACGAGAGCCATGATTGCGACTTACGGCAAACAGGTTGATTTCGTGGATTTCAGTACGCTAAAACCGATATTTAGAATAGCGACAACAAACAAAATGATTGCCATTTGCGGGCTTGACTGTGAGAAATGCGATGCTTTTATCGCCACCAAGAACAACGATCAGGCTCTGCGAGAGAAGACCGCTAAACTTTGGTCGGAGTTGAACAAAACACCTATTTTACCAGAGCACATCAACTGTGAAGGCTGTCGCATGAACGGAGCAAAAACTGTTTTTTGTAATAATTTGTGCGAGATTCGCAAATGTGCTGTAAGCAAGAATTATGAAACATGTGGCGACTGCCCCGAAATGGAGCATTGCCAGAAAGTCGGTGCGATACATGCTAATAATAAGGATGCAAAGAATAGATTGAAAAAAGCATAGATATACTATCCCTAATCGCAATCCTTAATGGTTTTTCACAGCCCTAACCACCTGTCCCCTGCTTCGCTCGTATGTGGCGCACACATGACAGTTCTCATAATCGAAATGCAGACTCCACGCACTCACCTGACTGGTGGTCTGCAAGCTACTTGACCAATAGATTCCGAGACCAGTGCATATCAAATTGTCATCCAGATAAAAACCTGTAGCAGGCAGGAAGATGCTGTTGCCGTTAGGACCAGTCAGCAGCCTGCCCTCGACACCGTTTTGGGTCGTCCAAACAAATGTGGTGTTTTGATGCAGCTCGTCAAATTCTTCCGCCGTCGGCATGCGCCACCCGACACCCCAGTTGGCGCTTGCGGCATCGTCAACTGGCTCCAACACCGTCAGATTGTCGACATAACCGTTGCATCCACACGTCGGATTGTTGCAATATTTCGTCAATTTGTAAACATCGGTGCACAAAATGCCGAATTTGTACTGTTTCCAGTCGTAGATGTCTTTGGTCGCGGTCTCGCCCCAAGCGAAGTAATCGCCGACATCCTCAGGACTGCTCGCCCCCACGTTGCAGGTAGCCCACAAGGTGCCGCTCGGCAAGCCCAAGTCGACGTACTCATGACCGTCGCCAACCACATCAACACTCTTTTCTTTACAGCATCCGAAAAGAAAAAACACAGCTAACATCGGCACTAAAAATGCTTTCACACCTGATAACCTCATATTATCGTCATTTTATTTTGCAAAGATAGGAAAAATCCCCATTAATTGGGATGTCATTATGTCAAATAATACCGTATTTTTGCAGCAAGAAAAAAAATATTAGATGACAACTCTCGACAAACTTGAAATAGGACGGTCGGCGGCAGTTAAAACCGTAGGCGGAAAAGGCTCGCGACGCCAGCATTTCCTTGACATGGGCGTCATTCCCGATGCCGTGGTGAAACTCGTGAAATACGCTCCGCTCGGCGACCCAATGGAGGTGATGATTCACGGTTATTCGCTCACTCTGCGTAAAGCCGACGCCAAACTCATAGAAATTGAGCCCATAACCTCTGAAAAAGAGACCGAAAACGACGATTTCGACATTGACAAGCTGTATATCACCTCGTTACCCGACCATAACGCCCACCCGGGACTCGGTGAGGAAGGCGTTTATCATGACAGGACCCACGAAAACCCGTTGCCGAAGGGCACCACGCTGACATTCGCACTCGCAGGACAGCAGAACTGCGGCAAGACCACGCTCTTCAACCAGCTGACGGGCTCAAACCAGCATGTCGGCAACTTCCCCGGTGTCACCGTCGACCGCAAAGACGGCGTGATAAAAGGCCATCCCGAGACAATGGTGACCGACTTGCCGGGCATATACTCGCTATCTCCTTATACAAATGAGGAAATAGTGTCGCGTGAGTTTATCATGCAGCAGAAGCCCAAGGCTATCATCAACATCGTGGATGCCAACAACATCGAACGCAACCTCTACCTCACCATGCAGCTAATGGAGCTTGGCGTGCCTATGGTGCTGGCGCTCAACATGATGGACGAGGTGCGTCACAACGGAGGCACCATCCGCGTCAACGAGATGGAACAGATTCTCGGACTGCCTGTAGTGCCTATCTCAGCGGCAAAAAACGAGGGTGTCAACGAGCTCGTCGACCACGCTATCCACGTGGCGAAATATCAGGAAGAGCCTGTGCGTCAGGACTTCTGCGACAAAGACGACCACGACGGTGCCGTGCACCGCTGCCTGCACAGCATCATGCACCTCATCGAGGACCATGCACAGCGTGCCGAGATACCGGTACGTTTCGCCGCCTCGAAGCTCGTGGAAGGCGACAAGATAGTGCTCGACGCTCTGCAACTCTCTCAGAATGAGAAGGAAACACTAGAACACCTCATCCTTCAGATGGAAGAGGAACGCGGGCTCGACCGTGCGGCAGCAATGGCTGAGATGCGCTTCACCTTCATCAAGCGTCTGTGCTCGAAAACGGTAGTGAAACCTCACGAAAGCAAAGAATACCAACGTAGCCGCCGTATTGACAAGATACTCACCGGCAAATGGACCGCCATACCTATTTTCATCCTCGTGATGATTGGGATCATCTATTTATCTATCGACGCACTCGGTGCGCCGCTACAGGATTTTTTGGATAACGGAATAGATTGGCTCGCGCTCGCCGTGGGCAGTGCTTTATACAACTGGGACGTCTCGCCCGCTGTGCAGTCACTTGTGGTTGACGGTATTTTCGGAGGCGTCGGCTCGGTCTTGAGTTTCGTGCCAATCATCATATTGCTGTTCTTCTTCCTGAGTCTGCTCGAAGACAGCGGCTACATGGCACGTGTGGCTTTTGTCAGCGACAGTTTCTTGAGAAAACTCGGTCTCACAGGTCACTCCATAGTTCCGTTGCTCATCGGATTCGGTTGCACGGTGCCGGCAGTGATGGCTTCACGTACCCTGCACTCTACTCACGACCGCTGGCGTACAATTTTGCTCACGCCATTCATGAGCTGTTCGGCAAAGATACCGATCTACGCATTTTTCACCGACTATTTCTTCCCACATCATGGCGGAATAGTGCTTATTTGCCTGTATTTGTTCGGAATTAGTGTCGGCCTCATCGTGGCTTTATGCTCCAAGACCAAAGGCGACGTGGCTCCTTTCGTGATGGAGCTGCCGAATTACAGATTGCCTGGCGCGAAAAACGTGGCTCACCTGCTGTGGGACAAGACCAAAGACTTCCTCCAACGCGCTTTCACGGTCATTTTCATTGCCTCGTTAGTCATCTGGTTCCTGCAGACATTCGACTTCCATTTCAATATGGTCGAAAACGGCGAAGGCAGCATCCTCGCTATGATAGCAGGCTGGATTGCACCAATCTTCAAGCCTATCGGCCTCGGTGAATGGCAGATTGTAACGGCATTGGTGAGCGGTTTCATGGCTAAGGAAAGCGTGGTGGCGACCCTCGAAGTGCTCAACGCGATGCCTCTCTTCACCATAGCGACGTCGATCTCGATGCTTGTGTTCTGCCTGCTCTACACCCCTTGCGTGGCTGCAATGGCTGCCATACGCCGTGAGCTGGGCACAAAATGGATGTTCATCATCATCGCATTCCAATGCGTGGTGGCATGGGTGGCAGCGTTAATCGTTTATTTAATAACAGGAATGATAATATGAATTTCGCAACCGTCATAACCCTTCTGATTGTCCTCGCCCTCGTGGTGGTGGCGGTCTTTTCTTTACGAAAAGGGAACGGTTGTTGTAAAAAATGTAGAGATACACGGCCGTGTATCTCTACATCAAATGATCATTGCAATAATTGCAATTATGTTTCTTGTCCTTTCAAACGTTAATCTCTGCAAGACAATCCTTGCACAAACAATCCTGATAATTCTCTTTCAGAAACGCCTTCGCACGGTCGCTTAATTTGATTTTCACGCACCAACAGTCTATTGAATGCACGCATTCGAACTCTTTTCCGCAACGAGGACAAATCTTTTTCATAATTATCTGATTATCAAACGTTTGGTGATATTATCAACACGTACGAAATAAATGCCTTTGGGCAATTCGCTCACGTTGATTATATTTTCTTCTGTTGTCAAAACCAACTGTCCGACAGTGTTAAATATCTGTACAGACGAGGTATGAGGAGTTTCAATAGTTACGAAATCGTGTGCCGGATTCGGATAAATCGACACATTATCGCACTCATTCTCGGCTATTCCTTCACCTGGGAAATGCTCCAGATCATGAATCACGCCGACAGCGTCGAGATCCATGCCGCATGACGCAAATGGTGTCGGCCACGGGTCATTGACGATATGACCTTGCGAGTCGTATGTGCAATACTCCGGGTCAATGTTACCGATTACATCCACAATACGCACGTGTGTGATGTTGTCCTTATCAAGCAGCGGGTCATCAGGGACTTCGTCCAAATCGAACGGTGTGCCGTACATCGCGCCGTATTTACTGGCGAAATTGTGTATCTGTGCCGGGTCAATACAGCCCATTCCGCCGACTTGTGTCTCTGTCTGTACCATGCTTATGGCTGGAAAACGGAAGAAGTTCTCTCCATCGGAGCTCACTTCCACGAAACCCAACTCGAGGAACCACATATCGGGATTCCCGGCGTTGGCGAAACCGTTCTCAAACACAGCAAAATCAGGGCCTTCCCTGTTGCAGATAGGCGATGCGAATGTCAAAGTGGCTTTTCCGCCGTCGCCGAGACATGTCACGCCCATAGTTCCTTCAGGGAAGCCAATGGCGTTCGATGCGGGCCAACCTTGTCCTGCCATGCCGGCACTCGGGTTGGTGATGTTCATCGGTCCTGGCTCGGCGACGCAGCCTGTAGCCCAAGCCACAAACGCCGATGAGTCGGCATGCATGGCAGTGGTGCCGGGCTTGTCTTGTGCAGGAGCGAACTGCGCCCACAGAGCCATCGGCACCATAGCCAACAATATCACTAAAAGCTTTCTCATTTCACAACCAGTTTGGTCGTATAACCATTGACGCGGACGAAGTAAACGCCTGTCTCCAAGCCTCTCACGTCAATCTTCGACTCGGCTGATGTCAACACGAGACGGCCTGTCATGTCGTAAATCTGCACTGATGACGCGCTCATGGCATCCACCATGATATAGTCTGTTGCAGGATTTGGATACACTTTGACTCTCAAAGCCTCAACCTCTTCAACATCGTTGTAAGCTGTCACAGGCTGCACCGGTGTTGTCCAGACGTATGTCCAAGCGGCAATCTCAGTACCGATAGTATAGTCACCCCATTTCACGAAATCGCCATTGACCACGGTTTGCTCGTCAAAAGTGTACCATGACTGCATGCCGTTAACGTTGTACATGGCGTTATAACCATTGAGTACGTAATAGGTTTCGTCATCGTTAAAGGTAAGGTCGGTAAGCATATAGCCACCCCATGATGACGGCTCGTCAGTGAAAGTGAAGCGACGGTCAACCTCAGCTATTGCCTGCATCATTTCTTTAATTGTAACGCTTTCGGCGGCAAATCTGTAGCCCCATGCGAAGCACACATCTTGAGGGTCTGCGAAGTTGACGGCAAAGACAGCTTCATTTTCGCCTTCGCCAATCCAGTAAATGATTTGCGATGGGTCGATCATAGCCTCTTCAGCCAATGCATAAACGGCTGCTACTTCTTTTTCCCAGACATAGATGTAGTTGTCAGGGTCAATCAAAGTGCCGCAATGTGTGTCGCCTAATTTCACATATTGGCCAGGAGCGACTGTTGCGACATCGTATGTGTCCCATGAAGAAACACCGTCAATCAAAAACGACACCCACATCTGTTCTACAAGACTAAGATTGAGAACGCCGTCATTGTAATGCATGTCGTTGAGCCAGCTGCCATTGGCTTCGTAGCTGAAACGATAGTCAGCTGCCGCGATGTCATCCATGATGGTCTTCAATGTGACTGTCTCGGCGTTAAAACGGTAGCCCCATGCCAGAGCGGTGTCAGGCTCTGCCCAGTTGGCGATGAAAATCGCTTCATTATCGCCTTCGCCGATCCAGAAACGGATGTCAGCAGGGTCGATAGTAGCATCTTGCTGTGCGAACATGTTGGTCGAAAGACCTAAGATTCCTAAAAGGAGGAAAAGAGTAAATTTTTTAACCATAATTTAAGATTTTTAAGGTTTAATAATAAATTTAATTACCTCAAAACCTCGTGGAAAAATGTTGGTACCTTTTATAAAAAAGGAGAAGCCAGCTTTTATCCCGAAAGCTTTGTTTACGATATCTGGCAGGTCTTCTGACTTACTCCCTGATTCTTGCCGCCTTCCCGAAATTATTGATTATCAGTGGCATAGTGGCAAGCGTTAAGAGCTTACAGCAGCGGGAACTGTCCGGGACTTCCACCCGATTCCCTATTGAGCCTCGTCGGCACCAAATATCGCTGCAAAAATACAAAAAAAGTTTGCGTACGCAAACTTTTTTAGTCTTTAGTTTTTAGTTTTTAGTCTCTAGTACTAATGACTAGCGACTAACGACTAAAGACTCATATTTCAAGCTCTACTGAAACTGACTCCATCTTGCCTCCCAGCGGCGGGTTCATCTTCTTCACCTTCACCCAGGCGTAGGAGACGGCCGGAAACTCTTTACTGATGGCTTTCAGAATGCGTCGGGCTACGTTTTCAAGCAAGTTGGAGGAAACCATCATCTCTCTTTTAACAACGGCGTACACCTCCTGATAATTTACTGTATCTTCAAGATTATCAGTCTCTTCCGCCTTCGAAGTGTCGACCTCCATGCTCAAATCCACGTTAAACCACGTGCCTATCTTGCGCTCCTCCTCGAAGCAGCCATGATAGGCGTAGAATTCCATTTTTTCAATACTAATTATTGCCATAACATTGTTATCGTCATTTCGAGCGAAACGAAGTGGAGTCGAGAAATCTCATTCCATTGTTTGAGATTTCTCCATTTCGCTTCGCTCCAGTCGAAATGACGTTTATAAGTTTATCCTAAAACTTTAATTCCTTTTTCAATACGTTTCAACGCTTCATCTTTTCCGATGAGTGCCAGAATCTCATGGATATGCGGTCCTTTTCCGGCGCCCACGAGCATCAGACGGAGGCCGTTCATCACAGGACCCATGCCGAGCTCGTTCTTCGTAATCCATTCGTTGAGTACCTTGTCGATGTTCTCAGCGCAGAAATCGTCAATGTTTCTTATCACTTCCGAAGCCTGGCGCATCAAATCTGCCGAGTTCTCTTTCCAGCGTTTTTTCACTGTCACCTCGTCATAAGTTGTAGGCTCCTCAAAGAAGAAGAAGCTCTGGTCCCACATCTCTTTCACGAAGTTGACGCGGTCTTTCACCAACGCAGCAACCTTGGTAACGTAATCAAGGTCAGCGTCGATGTCCTTCTCGGCCTTGAGCCATTCCTTATATTCCTTACCCACTTCCTCTGGTGAGCGGCGCATCAGATATTCATGGTTGAACCATTTAGCTTTTTCAACGTTGAAACGTGCTCCCGACTTGCTGCAGTGGTCGAACGAGAATGCCTGGATGAGCTCGTCCATAGAGAATATCTCCTGTTCTGTGCCAGGATTCCATCCAAGCAACGCCAGCATGTTGATGAATGCCTCGGGGTAGTATCCCGACTGCTTGTATCCCGACGAGATCTCGTGTGTCTCAGGATTCTCCCATTGCATTGGAAACACTGGGAATCCCAGTCTGTCGCCGTCGCGTTTGCTGAGCTTGCCGTTGCCGTCAGGTTTGAGCAGCAATGGAAGGTGCGCAAACTCTGGTGCTTCCCATCCAAATGCCTGATACAGAAGCACATGCAGTGGCATTGATGGCAGCCATTCCTCACCGCGTATGACGTGCGAAATCTTCATCAGATGGTCGTCGACAATGTTTGCCAAATGATATGTAGGCATGCCGTCCGATTTGAACAGCACTTTGTCGTCCAGAGTGTTGGTGTTCACCTTGATGTCGCCGCGGATGATGTCGTGCATCTCCACAACATGGTTTTCCGGCATCATGAAACGCACGGTGTAAGGAGTGCCGTTTGCAATCAAAGCATCGACATCTTCCTTGGTCATTGTCAATGAGTTACGCAGCTCCTGACGTGTCTCGGCGTTGTAGATGAAGGTTTTTTTCTGTGCCTCGGCCTCTTTGCGGAGGTTGTCGAGTTCTTCAGCGGTGTCAAAGGCATAGTAGGCATGGCCTTTTGCGATGAGTTCGTCGCTGTATTGTTTGTAAAGGTGCTTGCGGTTGCTCTGTTTGTACGGACCGTAAGGGCCACCCACTATGTCGCTCTCATCGAATTTGATGCCGCACCAGTCGAGTGATTTTATGATGTAATCCTCTGCCCCCGGCACAAAGCGGGTCTGGTCGGTATCCTCAATGCGGAGCAGCATTTTTCCGCCGTTTTTCTTGGCGAAAAGATAGTTATACAATGCGGTTCTCACGCCGCCGATATGCAGTGGTCCTGTCGGACTTGGAGCAAAACGTACACGTACTTCTTTCATTTGTCAAAAATTTTTGCAAAAATACAAAAAAGTCTTTAGTCGTTAGACTTTAGACTTTAGTTTTTGTAAATTTTAAATAATAAATTTTTAGTAATTTTTCAACAATATCAATCTAATTAGCAGGATTTTTAGTATTTTTGCAAGTTTATATTTATTATGTCGAATAACGTCCTTATATCAAAAATCGAGCGCTTCATCAGGAAGTTCTACCTCAACCGCCTCATCCAAGGTGTGCTGATAGGGGCTGTGTTGATGATAGCTTTATTTCTGATTATCAACGGAATAGAGTATTTTTCATGGCTTCCGCAAAAAGGACGACTGATACTGCTTCTGCTCTTTGTTTTCAGCGAAAGCTTTGTGGCGGTTTTCTATTTCATCATACCGATAATCAACCTCATCCGCTTCCGCAAAAAGATGTCGGACGAGAAGGCGGCTGTCATCATCGGGAAATTCTTCCCTGAAATCAGCGACAAACTGCTCAACACGCTGCAGCTCTCCAACGAGCTTTCGCAAAACCGGGACAACCAGCTGCTTATTGCGACAATAGAGCAACGCACCGAACACCTGAAACCCATCAACTTCTCAGATGCCGTCGACTTGAAAGACAACTACAAATATCTGAGATACTTCGGATTAGCATTCATCATTTTAAGCGTTACTTTAATATTCCTTCCTGACTTCTCCAAGAAGCCTGCACAACGAATCATCAACTATTCGCAGGAATTTGAGAAGCCTCTGCCGTTCGAAGTGCAGCTTTCAGCGACCGAAATTGAGGTGTCGCAAGGCAAAGACGCTGAATTCAGCATTCATGTCATCGGCGATAGGATACCCGATGCCTTCCACATCCGCAGCAACACCGGTGTGAGGATGATGCACCGCCTGAACACCAACGACTTCCGTTTTGTTTTCAAAAACGTGAACCAAAACGAGACATTCTTCATCGAAGGCGGCGACTACAAGAGCCCGACGATAACCCTCACAGTACGCCCCAACCCCACCATGCTGTATTACGAGGCACGGCTGACATTTCCGAGATACATACACCGCAAGAGTGAAACCCTCAGCGGAAAGACCCGCATCATCGTGCCACAGGGCACCGAGGTGGAATTCACGTTCCACACAAGGGATGTCGATTCGGTTTGCATAACGGATCTTTCCAATAATGTACGGACGCGGCGCGCCACGCTCCCACAATCATCGAATGATTATGTTTTCAATGTGAATGCCCTGAAAACCACGAAATTCAACGTCACATTATATAATAATTGGAACGCCACCGACCCAATCCCTTTCACCGTCGAGGTTGTCACTGACGCCTATCCCGACATACAGGTGCAGAATTTCCACGAGGATTTCGCGAAACAGACGTATTATTCGGGTCTGATTGCCGATGACTATGGGTTCACCCGGCTATTGTACCATTTCGAAGTCGATGGCAAGCCGAACCAGTCGTTTGTGAAAGACATACCTATCGACAAGAAAAATATCCGCACCTCATTCTACTATAGCATTGATATTGATACACTTACACTCTATCGTGGCGATGAGATAAAGTGCTATTTCGAGGTCTTCGACAACGACGGCATCAACGGGCCGAAGTCGAGACGTTCGGAGGTGTTTTATCTGGTTCTGCCAACAACAGAGCAGCTCGATTCCATTGCGGATAACGCTGAAAATGAGATACTTGACAACCTAAACCAGCGTTCTGACGAGCTTGAGAGTCTCCGTAAGGACATAGAGGACATGTTGCGCGACCTGATGTCGAAAAAAGAGCTCGACTGGAGCGACAAGGAGAAGATGAAAGAGCTGCTTGAGAAGGAGAAAGAGATACAGGAAGAGTGGAACAAGATTCAGGAGGAGCAGAAGGAACTGTCAGATTTCATTAAGGAAAACGAGCTTTCGTCGGAAGAGCTGATAAAGAAACAGGAGGAGATTAACAAGCTGTTCGAAGAGGTCATTCCCGACGAGATGAAGAAGCTCATGGAGGAGATCGAGCAGCTGCTCAACGAGATGCCTCGCGAGCGTATGCAGGAGATCATGAAAGACCTCAAGAAAAACAACGAGGCACTGCAACAGATGATGGACCGCAACCTCTCGCTTTTGGAGCAGCTGAAGGTAGAGAAAGACATGAACCAGCTCATGGACGAGATGCAGAAACTCGCCGACGAGCTCATGAACAACACAGACTCTATTTCTGCGCAAGACGCTGGAAATCAATTCGATAAGATGGAGAAGCGTCTCGATTCCATCATAGAGAAAAACCAAGGCTTGAGTGAGCCGTTCGACATCAACAAAGACGAGAAAGCCTTTGAAGAGATTCAGCAAGACCTTGAAAACGCTGAGGAATCGGAGGACGGTGGCGAACACGAGAGTGCCAAGAAACAGAAGCAGAAAGCCGGCAAAAAGATGAAGGAGATGACCGAAAACATGAACAGTCTGATGATGGACGGCGGCATGGACCAGCTTGCCGAGGACGCTTATCTTGTGAGGATACTGCTTGAAAACGTAGTACGTTCGTCACATGCCGAAGAGGCGTTGATGCAGGAGATAAGCACGATGAAGAAGGACGACCCGACGGTGTCGCAGAAGATATCACGTCAGAAAGAGATATCCGACAACTTTGCCATGGTGGAGGACTCATTGCGCAAGATGGCCAACCGTCAGCCTATGATTAAGAACTTCGTTTTCAATGAGTTACAGGTCATTGACCAGCAGACGGAGTCGGCGATGCAAGATATTTTGGAATTACGTTTTGCCAATGCCACCCACAAGCAGCAGAACGCCATGATGTCGATGAACAACCTTGCCCTGATGCTTGCCGAGTCGCTCAACGAGATGGAGTCGCAGATGGCCGGCTCCAGCAGCAGCTCGTGCCCAAAGCCAGGCAAGTCGAAGGGGCAGCAGGGTAAGTCGAAACAGATGAAAGACATGAAGGACCTACAGAACCAGTTGGGCGAACAGCTGAAGAAGCTACAGCAGCAGATGCAGCAACAGAAGCAAGACGGCACCCCGTCGTCCGAGATGAGCGAGGAGCTGGCACGTATGGCGGCACAACAGGAGCTCATCCGTGAGGGGATGCAGGATATTCTTGAAGAGATGAAAAAGAACGGGACACTCGGCGACGACGGCATCAACGAGATAATGCGTGACATGGAGAAGCTCGAGGAAGACATTGTAAACAAACGCATCACGAATCAGACCATCAAGCGTCAGAAGGACATCATGTCGAGAATGCTGAAAGCCGAGAACGCCCAGCAGGAGCGAGAGAAAGAGGAGAAACGCAAGTCGGATGAGTACAAAGGGCCGGAGAAGACCCATAACATCGATGAGATGCGATATGAGGAGAGCATCAAGAGGCAACAGGACTTCTTGCGCACGAATCCTATTGAGTATCAACCGTTTTATAAGGAAAAGATTAACGAGTATTTCTTTAAAAAAGGTAATTAATCAAACGGATAAGGCATGCCTTATCCCAACGGGACATAAAAAGAAGCAATAACAACAACATAAACAACCAGTAAGGATAAGGCATGCCTTATCCCAACATAAAAAGAAAGATGATAACGTTTCAAAATATTGATATCGAATCTCCTGCGCTGAACCAGCGTCTTGCCAAGGAATGGATTGAGGAGTTCGTGGCGTCGTACGGCAAGAAGACAGGCGAGCTGTACTATCTGTTTTGCAGCGACGAATACCTCTTGGAGTTCAACCAGAAGCGCATGAACCACGATTTCTACACCGACATCGTGACGTTTCCGCTGAACGACTGCAGCGAGTATCTCTCGGGCGAGTTTTACATAAGCATCGACAGGATTCGCGACAACGCCGAGCAGATGGGCAAGCCTTTCAAGGATGAGTTTCATAGGGTCTTGGCACACGGAGTGCTACATTTGATAGGCTTCAAAGACAAGACCGATGCCGATGCGAAAACAATGCGGGAACAAGAGGAAAAATGTCTCGCCATGCGACGTAACGAATTCTAAATCAATTAGTTAAATTAAATGTTCCACGTGGAACACTCGGAAATATGATATTTGAAAAATACGATGTGATAGTGGTCGGAGCGGGCCACGCAGGATGTGAGGCGGCGGCAGCGGCGGCCAACCTCGGCAACAAGACTTTGCTCATCACCATGAACATGAGTTTCATGGCTGCGATGTCGTGTAACCCCGCCGTGGGAGGCATCGCCAAAGGCCAGATAGTGCGCGAGATCGACGCGTTGGGCGGACAGATGGGCATCATAGCCGACAAGACGATGATACAGTTCAGGATGCTTAACAAGTCGAAGGGGCCAGCCGTGTGGAGCCCGCGTGTGCAGAGCGACAAGGCGGCGTTCTCGGCGGAGTGGAGAAACACCCTTGAGCATACAAAGAACCTCGAGTTCTGGCAAGACCATGTCGACGGTCTCTTAGTGGAAGGCGACCAAGTGAAAGGCGTCCACACCATGATGGGCGGAGACGTGCACTCAAAGACCGTGATACTCACCAACGGCACCTTTCTCAATGGAAAGATATTCATCGGTGAGAAGTCATTCTCAGGTGGCAGAATAGGCGAGTCGGCAAGTCACGGCATCACAGAACAGCTCGTGGAACTCGGATTTGAAGCCGACCGCATGAAGACAGGAACACCAGTGAGAATAGACGGAAGGACGATAGACTTCAGCAAGCTCGCCGAGCAGAAAGGAGATGAGGAAATAACAGGATTCTCGTTTATGAACGTGGAGAAGCCCTTGAAACAACGCTCCTGCTACATAGCATACACATCATTGAAGGTACACGAGATACTCCGCAAAGGATTCGACAAGTCACCGATGTTCACAGGCAGGATACAAGGCATCGGACCACGTTACTGCCCGAGCATCGAAGATAAAATCGAGCGTTTTGCAGGCAAAGACTTCCACCAGCTGTTTGTGGAGCCAGAGGGTGCCACAACATGTGAGTATTATCTCAACGGATTCAGCTCCTCACTGCCAGACGACATCCAATACGAGGCGCTTCGTAACATCGAAGGTTTTGAAAACGCCAAGATTTTCCGTCCGGGATACGCCATAGAATACGACTTCTTCCCTCCGGAGCAGCTGTATCACAGCCTGGAGACACGTAAGATACACGGCTTGTTCTTCGCCGGACAGATCAACGGAACGACAGGATATGAAGAAGCTGCATCCCAAGGACTCATGGCTGGCATCAACGCACATCGTCTGTTGCACGACGAAGAGCCAGTGGTATTGCGCCGTGACGAAGGTTATATAGGCGTCTTGATCGACGACCTCATCACCAAGAGCGTCGACGAGCCTTACAGAATGTTCACAAGCCGTGCGGAATATCGTATTTTGCTGCGCCAGGACAACGCCGACGCAAGGTTGACCCCGCTTGGATATAAGTTAGGGCTTGCCACACAGGAGCGTTACGATCGTTTTGTCGACAAGCAGCAACGTGTCAATGACTTGGTCACTTTATTGAAAGAAAACAACGTGGCTCCAGAGGAAATCAACGGGCTTCTTGTAGAAAAAGATACACCTGAGATATCAGGAAAAACACGATTAGCACATGTTTTGACACGTCCGCAGGTAAGCTTGATGGAAATGATTGGTCATGTGGATTGGTTAAAACAGCAGTTTGACCTTGACGACGAGATGACGCGAAGCGTCATCGAGGAGGCGGAAATATTAGTGAAATATGAAGGTTACATCGACAAGGAACGTGAAGTGGCCGACAAGCTGAAACGTCTCGAAGACGTGAAACTGAGCCCGGATTTCGACTACAACGCGCTGCATTCGCTGACCATCGAGGCACGGCAGAAGCTGACAAAACACAAGCCGCAGACACTGGGACAAGCATCGAGAATCAGTGGTGTGTCGCCAGCCGACATCTCGGTTCTTGCTGTATTTTTAGGACGGTAACATTCAATTGTCATTTCGACTGAAGTGGAATGAAATGGAACGGAATGGAGAAATCCTTGGTTTATAGGAACATTTTATTGAAAAGGAAATTAAGGATTTCTCGACAAGCTCGAAATGACGAATAGAATGTTCCACGTGGAACAATTTTTGAAATTAACAATAAAATAAGGATATCATGAGCACCAAATGCCCGTTTTGTGAATCAGAAAACACGAGGTCGTTCCTCAAACTGAGAGACTATTTTCTCAGCCAGGAAGAGTTCGAGATATGCGAGTGTGACAACTGCAAGCTGCTTTTCACCACTCCCCGACCGGATCAGTATGTCATCGGAAAGTATTACAAATCGGACGACTATCTCAGTCATAACGAGCATAAAAAAGGTCTTGTGCCATGGATATACAACCAAGTGAAAAAGGTCAACATCCGTAACAAATACGGATTTTGCGGCATACATACCAAAGCACACCTTCTCGATTTCGGCTGTGGCGTAGGCGATTTCCTGCATTACGCACAACAAAACGGATGTGTTATTATGGGTTGCGATATGAGTGAAGACGCACGCCGCTTCGCTTCTGAAAAACTCGGAAAAGAAGTGGTCAAGCCAGAGGAAATCTTCGCACTCCCCCACTCCACTTTCGATGTTATCACAATGTGGCACGTGCTTGAGCATATCGACGACTTGCGGTATCAAACCGAGCAACTGCACCGATTACTGAAAGACAACGGCCGCCTCGTGATTGCGGTTCCTAACTACAAATCATACGATGCGGAATACTACAAGGACAAGTGGGCAGCCTACGACGTGCCGCGACACCTCAACCATTTTCATAAAGAGTCGCTCGAAAACATCTTCGCGGGCAGCTTCGAACTTGACGAGATCCATCCTCTTAAATGGGACGCGTTTTACATCTCTATGATGAGCGAAAAATTCCTCGGTCATGGCAATTCATTCGTCAGAGGCATTCTCACCGGTTGGAAATCGAACCGCAAAGCACAGAAGTCGGGAGAATATTCGAGTTTGGTCTACGTTTTTCACAAAATTTGATTTAAGCCCATTTTTAGCCGTTTTAAGGCGCTTTGGGTTTTCAATGAGTTATGTATCAAAAAATCTTAGAAAATGTCTTAAAAACGACCGATTTTTGGCACGATTTTTGTTAATTTCAGGTTATGAAAAAGATATTTATCATACTAATCACAATCGCGCTCATCGCAGTCACCGTTTTTTTCCATCAGAGAAAAGAAAACCGTGAAAATACCGAGATGGAACGCTTCGCACAATTCATCGCCGATGAATCAGACGACGTATTTGAAAACGCCACATTGGAAATCATCGATGAGATAAAAAACGACAATCTTACAGATGAGGACAGCATAAGCCATCGCATCGAAACACATTATTTCAAAAAGGCCGAGATTTTCAAAAACTACGACATCGTTGCATCAGTTTGCGACAGCAACACGTATTTCAACTATAATGACGCTTCATTTTCCTGCTTAGAATACTTCAAAGAGCTGATGAGTATCAATAAATCAAAGGAGATAAGCGACGAGCTTTACAATATCGACGAGCCCACACCAAATACTTATTATATCGCAAAAATCAATATTAATGACTCGCAAATACTGTTTGTCGAGTTTTACAAAGAGAAAAATGCCATTACTAACCTGAAAAACTATTCGTTCGGCATCTTCAACAACGATATTCTCCACTATAAAGTCGGCAATTATCTTTATCCGAATAATATCAATAATTTCATTTCACAAGAGGCTGGCCTGCACAAAGGAAAGAAGTTTAAACATCTCATTCTGAATGACTTAGATAACGGAAAATCAATTGTCGTCTCTATTGAGTCGGAACGCTGGATGCGTTATGTGGCACCGTTCTCGTTCATCTTTTTAGCCCTGCTCCTCGCCTATTATTTGTATGTCTATTTTGAAAAAGACCGCTCCACCCCATTCAAAAAGAGTTTCCACAGCAAGATGCAGCTTACGATATTGCTCACTCTGACAATTTCATTCGTGGCGATAGGCATAGTATCGTTCGTCTTTTTGAAAAACAATATCACAAAAAAGACTCAGGTAGAGCAGTACAAACAGGCTAATATTATCCGTAATAAATTGGAAGCCAATATGTTAACAGAAAACAGCCTCTATAACACTGAATATCTTGACTATCTTGAAGAGACGTTTTTCTGCGACATTAACATATATGATCTGGAGGGAAAACTGATAAATTCAACAGTTGAAAACACTCATCTCCTGACCGACACCGTCAACAGGAAGGCTTACGTGGCCATCTTCAAGGAAGATGCCGGATATCATGTGCAAAACGAGGTGATCAACGATGAAAAATGCACTGCCTACTACTTTCCTATCCTCGACGAAGCCAATAGTCTTGCTGCTATATTGAATGTAATTTATTTTGATTCACGGTCGGAATATGATGACAATCTCTCCGATTTCGCGCTTAATTATATCAATATCATCATTGTCTTGCTTGGCATTTCGTCGATAATAGTGCTGATGATAACCCGAAAGACCCTTAAGCCATTGAAAATCATTGAGGAACAGATGGGAAAAGTCCGACTTGACGGTCATAACGAGCCAATCAATTTCCGTGGTCGTGATGAGATAGGAGCTTTGGTGGAGCAATATAATAAAATGTGCAGACAACTTGAGGACAGTGCAAACAAGCTGGCACGCAACGAACGCGAGAATGCCTGGCGCGAGATGGCACGTCAGGTGGCTCATGAAATCAAGAACCCGCTCACCCCGATGAGGCTGAACATCGAATATCTGCAGATGCTTTGGGACAGAAAAGACCCCAAATTTGAGGAAAATTTGAAGGAAACTTTGAATTCTTTACTTGAACAGATTGAGACATTGTCAAAGATTGCCACAGCATTCTCAGACTATGCAAAGCTGCCGGAAAACAAGCCGACGACGTTCGACCTCGCAGAGTTGCTGAAAAGCACGATAAAGCTCTACGATGTGGAGAAAAATATAGCTATCTCATTGAATTACAATGAGAATGAAGACTGGTCGATGTTTGCCGACAAGAACAATTTTGGCAGAGTTATTGGCAACATCATAAAGAATGCTATACAAGCCATCGGCAACAAAGAAGACGGCCGTATTGAATTGACACTCAATAGGTTAGGAGAAAGATACAAAATTGATATAGCCGATAATGGCTGTGGGATCAAAGACGAGGACAAGGCGAAGATTTTCTTCCCGAATTTCACCACCAAGTCGAGCGGAATGGGTGTTGGGCTGTCGGTGTCGCAGGATATTATCCAAGGCATGGGAGGCAATATCACGTTCAGCAGTGAAGTGGGAAAAGGCACAATTTTCACAATTGATATACCTATTTTAAAAGAAAAGTAATAAATTTGCAAAAATTTTGTTATGTGTAGAGACGCGCCATGGCACGTCTTTACAAAATTGCGAATAAAATGAGCAATAATCCAATTAAAGCCCTCGCGGGCCAGACAGTCATCTACGGCATGGGAACCATTGTGCCGAGGCTGCTGAATTACCTTTTGGTGCCGCTCTACACGCGTGTCTTCGTGGCTGGAGTGTACGGCCAGATCACCGATTTGTACGCCTGGATGGCGTTCCTCCTCGCCTTGCTGACATACGGGATGGAGACCACGTTTTTCCGTTACACTCAGAAAGACAACCCCGACAAGGTTTTTAACAACATTGTGTCGTGCATCATCCTGACCACAGGCATTTTCCTCGTTTTATACTGTTTTTTGTACAAAAGTTTCGCTCATGCCATTCATTATGAGCACAATACGCAATATGTTCTCTTTTTGGGCCTGATTGTTGCTCTCGACGCGATTACCTCGGTGCCTTTCGCTAAGTTAAGACGGCTCAACAAGGCTAAGTTATTCACACTCATTAAGATAGCCAATGTGACTCTGAATATCGGCTTGAACCTGTTTTTCCTGTTGTGCATTCCGGAAACAGCCTTGGCAATATCAGAGAAAGTGTTCGGTCCGCAGGCTGGACTTCTTGTCTGGGTGTTGATTTCCAATGTGTTGTCGAGTTTCTTGAGTTTGTTGTTGCTTCTGCCGCAGTTCAGAGGCTATCATTTCGAGCTCGACAAGAGCCTGATTCGCCCGATGTTGGCGTACGCGTTGCCGATTTTGCTCATCAACTTGGTGGGAATGGTTAACGAAGTCGCTGACAAGATCCTGATAAAGTATCTTACCCCTATTCCGAGCACAGAAATCCTTACTGCGCTCGACATGATGCCTGACGAGTATGCGTTACAGCAGCTTGGCATCTATGGTGCCAACTTCAAGCTCGCAGTGCTTATGACCATCTTCATCCAGATGTTCCGTTATGCTTCCGAGCCGTTCTTCTTCGGCAAGGCGAAAGACCGTAACGCACCAGAGCTTTACGCCAAGGTGATGACATATTTCGTGATTTTCTGCCTTCTTATATTCCTCGGTGTGATGCTGTATCTCGACATCTTGAAATACTTCGTCGGACGAGGCGGCAGCGACTATCATGAAGGCTTGGTTATTGTTCCTATCGTATTGATAGCCAATATGTTTTATGGCATCGTCTTCAACCTCTCGATATGGTTCAAGCTCACCGACAAGACCTTCTCTGGCACTGTCATCTCGATAGCGGGAGCATGTGTCACCTTGCTTTGCCTCTTCGTTTTGGTGCCGCGCATAGGCTACCTCGGTGCCGCTATCGCGCACCTCGGTTGCTACACTGTGATGATGCTGGTGTCGTATTTCTGGGGTCAGAAAGTGTATCCGATACCTTATCAGGTCGGCAGGATAGTGCTTTACATGCTGTTTGCAATAGGATTGTTCTTGTTAAGCACTGTTTTCAACGAGTATTCGTTGGTTTTAAGATTGACACTCAACACATTACTTATATTTGTGTACCTTGGTACAGTATATGTTAGCGAACGTAAAAATCCTTTGAAGATATGAAATTGAATATTGTAAATAAGTCGGACAATGCGATGCCGGCATACGAGACCGCAAACTCGGCAGGCATGGATTTGAGGGCGTATCTCCCTGATGGTGAATTAGTTATAAAGCCGATGCAACGTATTTTGGTGCCCACGGGATTGTTTATGGAGATTCCAGTCGGTTACGAGGGGCAGGTGCGTCCACGCAGCGGGCTGGCCATCAAGAGCGGCATCACGGTGCTGAACTCGCCCGGCACCATCGACGCTGACTATAGGGGAGAGGTGAAGGTTATTCTCGTCAATCTGTCGGACACCGACTTCGTAATCAAGAGTGGCGACCGCATCGCACAGCTGGTTATTGCAAAACATGAACAGCCGGATGTTATTGAGGTTCAGACACTTAGCGAGACAGAGAGAGGCAGTGGAGGTTTTGGGCATACTGGAGTGTAACTACCCACTCGTCATTTCGAGCGCAACGAAGTGGAGTCGAGAAATCACCGGCATTTGAATATATCGGAATTAATTGATTGGCGGTGATTTCTCCATTTCGCTCCGCTTCAGTCGAAATGACGTTAGAGAGTGAAAACAAATTATAGAAAATTAAATTATATGAAATATATTAAACTTTTGATATTCAGTGTTTTATTAACACTTTCATGTACGGTTTTCGCGCAAAGCGAGATGCCGTTTCAGGAATCGGCGGCGGACAGCATTGTGAAGCAGGACTTGGCGAAGAACGCAGAGTATTTCTCGAAAGGATTGGAAGAGAAATACAACGAGAACTATCCTGTTGCGATTTATAACTTCGAGCAGGCGCTTCTGTATTACAACGACGATGACGCGAGCATGTACGAGCTTTCGGACCTCTACCAGATGGTGGGACGCGACACAGAGGCGTTTTCGATGATAAACCACGCGGCAGAGCTGCAGCCCGACAACAAATGGTATCAGATACGACTGGCTCAGTTTTGTGTCAAAAACGGTGATTATCAATCGTTTGTCAACATCTACGACAAGCTTATTGAAAACGAGCCAGAGAACCTTGAGTATCTCGAAGCATACATCAACGTTTTGCTGCGTATGGGTGAATACGACAAGGTGCTTGAGAAACTCGACATATTGGAGGTGCAGGTAGGCAAAAACGAGTACATTTTCCTGCAGAGGATACAGATTTACGATGAGCAAGGCAAGAAAAGCCAGGCCATTGAAGAGATGGAGAAACTCGTGGAGTTTATGCCCGACAACACCCACTACAGGGCACTCCTTGCCGAGGCTTACCGTAAGGTGAAACGCGACAAGGACGCTTACAGACAATACCTGAAGATTAAGGAGATAGAGCCTGACAACAAATACATCAACATCTCTCTGATGGATTATTACCAGAGCATGGGCGAGCTTGACAAGGCATTCGACGAGTTTATCGCAGCCATCAAAAACAAGAATCTGGACTACGAGACAAAGGCTCAGATTTATGACTTCTGGTTCCAGAAACAAGACATCAAAGACGCCATCGACGACGCCGAAGAGGCAGGAAAGGCGTTTATGGAGATGTATCCCGACAAATCTATCGGCTATTATATCATTGGATCGGTATATTTCAACAAACAGGATTATACCAGCGCAAAAGAGTATTATAACATGGCTTTGGAGCGCGAGGCAAACAGCTTCGTGTCGCTTTACCAGCTATCGCTATGTTATATTGATTTAAATGATTATCAAGGACTTATAGAGATCACCGACAAGGCGAAAGCGTTTTATCCAGAGCAGCCGGTGTTTTATCTGTTTAACGGTATCGGGTATTTCAATATCAAAGACTACGAAAATACGATAAAAGCGCTTGAAAAAGGCAGAAATCTGTCGGCAAACAAAGACCTTACGGCCGATTTCGACACTTATATCGGCGACACTTACATGCTTTTGAAAAACAACAGGAAAGCATTTGAGGCATACGACAGGGTGTTGCGCGCTAAGCCCGACAACATCTATGTCTTGAACAACTACGCCTACTACTTATCGCTTGACAATCATGACTTTGACAAGGCGTTGCAGATGTCGGCGAAGACCATACAGGCCGAGCCGAAGAACCCTACATACCTCGACACCTACGCCTGGATTTTATACAAACTCGACCGTTACGACGAGGCTTTGAAATACATGAACAAGGTGTTCAAATACGACAAGAATCCCCAAGGCATCAACTACGAGCACCTTGGTGACATCCAATACAAGCTGGGCGACACGAAAAACGCCGTCAAGAACTGGAAAAAGGCCAAGAAGGCTGGGGGAGAGGTGTCGGAATTTCTTGAACAGAAGATAAAAGATGAGAAGCTTTATGAATAGAAGACTTCATATATTATTGATATTCAGCATGTTGGCAGTTGTGCCATTTTTAAGCACAAGCTGTTCCTCAAAAAAATCGCTGACGAAGACTACCTTGCGGGAGTTTACCGCGGCCAAGCTGATTAAGGAGGTGGAGGAAAACCAGTTTGAGTTTGACAATTTCGTGGCAAAGATGAACATGAAAATCGAGACTAAAGACCGCAATATCAATGTGAAAGGCCAGCTCAGGATGAAGAAAGACAGCATCATCTGGACGAGCGTCTCGATGCCTATGGGGCTGGAAGTGCTGCGCATAAAGGTGACGACCGACTCAGTTTATTTCCTTAACAGGACAGAGAAGACTTATCTTGCTGAAAACATTGAGGTTTTCAATGACATCTCGCCGATGATAACCACCATCGGATTCATACAGGCAGTGTTTGTTGGCAACGACATCAATCTTCGCGAAAGCGACGACTATAATATACAGATTGCTGACGGGCAGTATAATCTGTCGATTTCCAAGAAGTCGAAAAAGACTATCAAAAACAACGACGAGGATTGGAAGGTGATGCTGAAAGACCTCTGGATAGACCCGCATCTGTTCAAAATCACGAGATACCACATCAGGGAGTATAATGACAGCAAGCGTAAGATAGATCTGCAATACTCTGATTTTGAAGAGGTTAACGGTAAATATTTCCCGAAAGAAATCAGTGTGGACATACATGGAGACTTATATCTTAAGGCTCATATAGAGTTCTCGAACATCACCGTCAACGAGCCGCTTGAATTCAATTTCAGCATACCGAAAAAATACGAGCGCATTTACAAATGATGAGAAAGATTATATATCCTGTTTTGGCGATTTTGATGATTTTTATTGTCAAATTGGATTGTAATGCGCAGAATGTCAGTGAGTTAGAGAAAAAGATAGCAAGGCTGCAAGGGGAGATCAAGACATCGCAGAACCTGTTGAGCCAGACCTCGAAAAACAAGGAGACGACGGTGCAGGAGGTGGAGCTTTTGCAGGCACAGATTAAGAAAAGGGACGACCTAATAGCCATGTATAACAAGCAGTTGGATGCGTTGAACAAATCGACGAAGGCATATAACAACGACATTAAAAAACTGCAAAACGAGCTTCAGAAAAGCCGTCAGGAATATGCGGATTTGCTGGTGCTGAGTTATCGTAACCGAAGCAATATCAATAACTTATTGTTTATTTTCTCATCGGAAGACTTCAACCAGGCGATAAGGAGGATGAGATATATCCAGCAGTTTAAGGAGCTGTTGAAGCACAAGATGGAGGAGATCGACAAGACCAAGGACGATATAAAGAGGCGCATTGAGAAAAACGACGCCGACAAGAAAGATATTGAGAAGCTGAAGTCCAGCCAGCAAAGGGAGCGTGACAAGCTCAACGAGGACAAAAAAGCATTGAACAAGAAGGTTTCAGACCTGAAAAAGAAAGAGAAAGACATCAAGAAAGACATTGCGCGCAAGCAGAAGGAGACTGACGCTTTACAGGCAAAGGTCAAGAAGATAATAGAGGACGAGATGTCGAGGCGCAAGGCTGATGCCACTGTTGACACGAGGCTATCGGCGAACTTTGAGAGCAACAAAGGCAAGCTGCCATGGCCGGTGAAAAATGGCGTAGTCATCAAGAAATACGGCAACAACCCGCATCCGACGCAGCCCAAGGTGGTGGTTAAAAACAACGGCATTGACATCTCGACTGACCATGGTGCGGAGGCGTTGAGTGTGTTTGACGGCGTTGTGGCGACGGTGTTCAACACCGGCTCTACCAATGTGGTTTTGATACAACACGGCCTGTATTTCACGCTGTACGCCAACCTTGACAAGGTTTATGTGAAGGCAGGCGACAAGGTGAAGACGGGGCAGAAGCTCGGAATGATTCACACAGGGGCGACGGATAATGTGACGACGTTGCATTTTGAGGTTTGGAAAGAGAAGAATAATATTAATCCGGAACCGTGGATGAAATGACACATCGTCATTTCGACCGACCGGAGGGAGTGGAGACCTGAGCTTGCGAAAGCATTCACCTTTAGTGAATAAATCACCGCCTATTAATTGATTCGTTATATTTAAATGCCGGTGATTCCTCGACTACGCTCGGAATGACGAAAACATTGCATATGAAAAAATATAAAATATTAAGAATCTTTTTGATAATCATCATGTTATCAGTGTTTTTCATGGGGTGTTCGACGGAGAAGGGGCCGAGCAACTACAGGAAGAAGAGTGATAAGTGTGATTGTTCGAAATGGAATTAAAAAACCGTAGAGACGCGCCATGGCACGTCTCTACAGTTTTTTGTGTCGGGATGACAAGATTCGAACTTGCGGCCTCTTCGTCCCGAACGAAGCGCGCTACCGGGCTGCGCTACATCCCGAACCCGATTTTTTCGGACTGCAAAAATACAAAGATTTTCAATACACAAATATAATTTTATAAATTTTTTTCTATCTCTCGCAGATAACACAGATTTTATTGTTCTTCCGAAATATTCTTCCACTGTTATTTTTGCAGATTCTTTAGGTCATTCCTTTATTGTCACTCGCTTTGGTTTTTCATATATTCTTTAGGTGTTTTGCCGGTGATTGACTTGAATGAGCGTTCGAAGCTGCTGATGCTGTAGAATCCTGACATGTCGGCCACCTCTTTCACGTTAAGATAAGGGTTTTCCCTGATGACATTGATGGCGTGTTCTACACGCAGTCCTTTGATATAGTCGGGGAATGAGAGGTCGGGCTTGATGTTGTTGAGCATCTTTGTGAGCGTTTTGTGCGAGCATCCCATCATTTTTGTTATTTGAACGCGAGAGAGGTCCTTGTTGAGATACAGTTTTTCCCCTTCGACCAATGAGGAAAGAGTTTTAGGGGATTTCCCCCCATTTGCATAATTTGTGTTCCGCTCAGCAGCTATTATTTTCACCTGTTGTTGGATCTGTTCGAGTTTTTTCCTCGAATCCGTCATTTTCCGCCTGTTTGCGCGGTAGATTATGACAAACACTGCTATCACTATAATGGACAAGACAGACAGCGCAGATATCATTAAAATTGTGTTATTGGGGTTGTTAGCTGGTGTTTGGATTGGCTTACGCACGTGGAAATCCTTCTTTTGCGGATATTTGGTCTCCAGTTCGTCGGTCAGCATTCCCAGCAATTTTGATTCGCGGACGATGTTTTTCATATCGCCGACGGTCATATAGCTTGATATCAGGTTATTGACATAACTGATAAGTATTTCGTATTCGTTTTCATATTCCACCACTTTGGCTGCCTTATCTATTGACGAGGACATTTTCTTTAAAGCTTCGTCCTGGTAGCCCATGTCGAGGTTGCATTTTCCGGTGAGATAGTCGAAAGAATACATCATGAACTTCATATTATGCCGGCGAGTGATTTTCTTGCCTTCAGCACATGCGTTCAGGCAGGAATAATAGTCCTGGTCGTCGTTGGCTATTGTGGCAAGCAGGAACAATGTCTGCACTTGCAGCACATAATCGTCTTCAGTCAGGTAGGAGAGAGCCTCCCGGCAATAATCTATTGCCATAGGTTTGTTTCCCGTATACTGATACGTGATGTTTGCGCGCGAGTATGCCACTTCATACGGCGTAAGTTCTCCATTTTGTTCACCTTCAATGATACGCAGGCTTGCTGCATTGAGGTTAGTGTTAGCCAGGCACATCAAAGAGTCGAGGCAATACTTGTCGGTACGTTGTGGCGGCTGCAGGTTATTATTGCAGCTGCATAATAACAGCGTAACACACATTGATAATATAAATGCTATTCTCTTCATTTTGTGCGCAAAATTAGTATTTTTTTTAATATGATTTACATTTTGCCGATTTTTTTTATAAATTGCCGATTTTTAGAAATGTGTATATTCAAATAGTTTTTGTAATTTTATAGCGGTAATTTAATAATTATATTTTGAATTTTGCAATCTTATTAAATAACAGATGGCGGTGCAGGTAAACTGCGCCCGGTTTTGTCATATCTGTAACCTGATATGCACAATAATTATTTTAATATAAACATCGGCAACAACAACACCTCTTACACGGCGGAAGTGGCAACCACTTCAGGCAGTATCAGCGGCAGCATCGTCAGCGGTGAGGGCGAGCTCCAGGTGTTCGATGGGATGGGACACATGGTGATGACACAGCACGTGAACGGCGTGCAGACGATCGAAAAGCCGTCACAATACGGTGTTTACATCTTGAAACTGAATGAGAAGACACAAAAGATAGTTATTAGATAAAAGATAAAGGAAATATATCATGAAAAAGTTATTATTAGCATTAGCATTGATGATGAGTCTGGGCGCCAGCGCACAATGGGTTGCAGGCGTCAAGGGAGGCTGGACGCAGACCTCCACCACACGGACCAATTTGGGTCGTATCGACGAGAGTTATTCGGCGATGAGCGGCTTTGAATTTGGTATCCAAGGCAAGTATATGTTTTATGACTGGCTGGCAGTACGCGCCGACCTGAGCTGGATGAGACGTTCGCACCGTATGGACCGCAACCTCAACTATCTTGACCCTGTCTACACCAAGTATCGCAACGACTACCTGATGCTTCCGGTGACTGCTGACCTCTCGTTTGGCAACGATAAACTGCGCGGGCATCTGCTTTGCGGCGGTTTTATCGGCTATTGGATGCAAACTAAGCTAAAAGGCACGACATATTGGATGACAGATTATTATGTCTATTTCTGTGATTTCAACGAAAAACGTGATTTCAACAGCGAGGACAGGCGTTTCACGGCGGGACTCGTGGGCGGTGTCGGTTTGAGCTATGACATCACAGAACAGATAGGTGTCAACCTTGACGGAATGTTTTACTACGACCTTGTAAGCTATCACAAGGGATACAAGCATCTGAGCGACCCTCGCTATTTGAACACCCTTTCACTGACATTAGGCGTTTATTATAAATTTTAAAACCACAAGACAATGAAAAGAACTATCATCATATTGGCTATGGCTGCCCTTGTTTTGGGCGGTTGCCGCAAGCAGGCTGATTATCATCCTTATATTGGCGAAACTGACGATTTGGCTTATCACAACTATTCGACACAGTTTGAATATCTCTGGAAATGTATCAGCACAGGCTATGTTTTTTGGGACGTTGACGACACTGATTGGGATGCTGTTTACAGCGAGTATATGCCGAGGTTTGAGGCTCTTGACGCGAAACATTATGCCGGTCAGGAGGTTAGGGTCGACGAACTCAAGAATCTCTACACTGGCGCTATGGGCGGTTTGAGAGACCATCACATGAACATTCGTATCAAGAATCTATTCCCAGCAGCGTCTGACACCATGCATGAATTTTATGTCAGTCCGGGAGTTCTTGAGACTGAAACACGAGATTATTACGTTGCACCTACGTTTATTTCACAAATACTTATGTATTTAAATGTTCAGCAAATGAGTGTGAACTATGAGCTTGAGGCTGACGAGAATTTCGTAGGAACTATTCCGGAACTGAATACGTATGCGATGTATCATTACAGTCTCATCAAGCTCCCTGACGGACGCAAGATACCTTATCTCTGGCAGTCGTGTGCCGCTATTTCATATCTCATGGACGGCAACAGTCAGCAAGCGCAGGAGGCAGCTACGGTCATTAGGCATTGGCTTGAGGCTGTGAGAGACACTCCGCGTGAGCAGCTGGCAGGCATCATACTCGACAACAGAGCCAACACAGGAGGCTGCCAGGACGACCTCGACTATGTGTTGGGGTCATTCATCAACGAGACCACTGAGGTGATGCAGACAAGATATAAAGAAGGTCCGGGACGATATGAGCACTCTGTTTGGACTCCATATTACATACATCCGCAGAGCCGTTATCATCGCGACCTCACAGCTGAGAACATACCATACGTGGTGTTGTGCGACCTCAGTTCCGTCAGTATGGGTGAGATTGAGACATCGATTATCAAGAAAGTGCTTCCGACGAGCCATACCATTGGCGAGCGCACTTACGGTGCCACAGGGCCTCTGCAGGCAGTTTCTTCTATCAATCTCAACTATGGCGGTCCGTTTGGCGATATTAATACAATGCATCACTATGTCTACACTTCGACTTTCGAGGCACGTATAAACGGCACAGTGATTGAGGGCATCGGTTACACGCCAGATCAGATCGTTCTCCGCAAGAACTACGGCGGTGATTTCAAGCCACAACTTGATGCAGCTATAGAATACATCAAGAATTTGTAAAAATCGGCATTTTGTACGATATAAATTTACATTTTGCCGAATTTTTACAAATTGTTGACCTATTTTGATTGTAAAATTCTTTAGTCATCATTCTCGGACTGCCGCCTTTCTGCAAAAGACGAAGGTCCTCGAATTGATGACTAAAGATTTTATAAAATATGAGAAAAATCAGTCTCGAAATCTGTCTCTTCTAAGGTCTGATTTTTCTCATATTTTTATTATTACGGAGTTTGTTCTCTATTTTTCTTTCCCATACGAGGAGCAGTGACATCGCCCAGCGGGAGAGGAGCATCCAGAGGAAGCTGCCTCCCATGGCTGTGAATAGCAGCAGATCTTCGAGGTTGCTGTGGGAGACCCCGATATGGTGGTTCAGTATGTCGTTTTCCTCTTTTGTGGTTTTGCCGGTTTCCGTTTCGTCGATCATAACGGCGGCGCCGTATGCCAATCCCAAGGTGTTAGCCACGAGCCAGAGAAAAGCGGTGCGAGGCGGCAGGCCGAAGAACACCATCACAGGCTTCAGGAAGTTGGAGATCTTCTCTATTATGCCGAATTCGTTCAGTATTCTTTGCAAAAGCGTAAGGGCGTAGACCAGGACTGCCATCAGGGCGACGGTCTTCACGGTGCGCCAGGCCCAGTTTTTGAGCATCTCCATGAAGGTGACGCTTTGGGTTGATACGGCATCGGACACGGTGTTTTCAAACTCACCTGGCATTATTTTGTTCAGCACAAACGCCAGGATGAATGCCGACATTGTCCTTATTACAACGATTCTGAAGGCATTAGAGCCCGTTTTTGCCTGCACGGTGGTTTCCACTATCATATTATGCGAACAAAGCACCATAACGGCTAAAATCGTGGTTGCGCGCATGTCGAGATGCAGGGTGCTCATCACGGCCATGGCGGTGTAGCAGTTGACAAAATAGCCGGAGACATAGGCGAGGGCTGCTTCGCCGGGGAGTCCGAATCGTGAGAACAGGGGAGTCAGCTGCTCAGAAATCCAGGCTATGACGCCGAAATATTGGAGCAGCATGATGCCGAACGACACTCCGACCATGATTTTGACGAGCCACCAGATGGTTTTGAGCGCGCTTGGTGTAGCAGAGCGGACACACGACAGCATCCGCTCTTTAAACGATTGATTTTCAGCCATTTCACTCAGCTATTGTCATCTCGTCGATGAGACGTGTGCAGCCGGCGTATTTGTCGATGAGGAACAGCACATAGCGGATGTCGACGCTGATATTTTTGCATATCGAAGGGTCGTAGATGAGGTCGCTCATGGTGCCTTCCCAGGTACGGTCGAAATTCAAGCCAAGGAGCTCTCCGTTGGCGTTGAGGATAGGGCTGCCGCTGTTGCCGCCAGTGGTATGGTTGCCGGCGATGAATGCCACATGCATTGTGCCGTCTTTGTCGGCATAGCGACCGAAGTCCTTAGCCTCGTAAAGCTCATGTAATCTGTCGGTTACGACGTAATCGTAGATGTCGGGGTTCTCTTTCTGCATGATACCGTCGAGGGTGGTGAAGTGATGGTAAGTGACAGCGTCTTTAGGTTTGAATCCGCCCACTTTGCCGTAAGTCACGCGGAGGGTGAAGTTGGCGTCAGGGTAGAGGTTACGTTCAGGATAGACCTCAGGAATCATCTTCATCTGGCCTTCCATGTAGACGCGGCGCAAGTTGTTGATCTTGGCGTTGCATTCACGCGATTTCGCCATAACATTCTCAACATAGAAGTCCATCATGCTATTAGCAGCGACAACAGCCGGATCTTTTTCAAGTTTTTTAACTTTTGAAGGTTTAAATTCGTCAAGGAACTTATTAACTTTTTCCTCAGATGTAAACATTGTTTTTCCAAAGAGATAATCAACATAAGCCTTCACATCGCCTTTAAATTTCTTGTCAATCTCATTTAAAATCTCAGGACGGAAATCTTCAGGCTGTGCGGAGCGGTAAGCCGTAAGCATGGTGACTGCCACCTCTTCGTCTATAGGTTGATAGTAATCTTTGAAAAATGCAGCGGAAGTCTCCTTCAATTCGCTGATAAGTTCATCTATTTCTTCTTGTGGAGTATCTTTTGTAACCTCTGATAGTTTTGCCATATTAGCAGCAAATTCAATTATTTCAATTGACAAACCCGCCTCAGTGAAATATGTCGTTGCCATACGATATTTCTCATATTCAGCGTAGACGGCGTCAAAATCGCGGAGAGCGTGCAAGTATTTCATGCGGGCGCGTGTCTCCTGGCACCAGTTGATATAAGCCTCTTCGAATGCCTGTTTTTTCTCTATTCCCTTGAAGTTGCGGATGCCTTCGATGACGCCCATCCATTTCTTCCAGCCGTTGCCGAGGCTGGCGTGTTTGTTGGCATATTGGATGCGGACTTTTGCGTCGCGTTCCTGATATTTGTTGTAGATGTCGAGAATCTGTGTGCGCAGGTCGACTACCACCGGGTAGATGACGTTAGCCTCTTGGTTTACGGCTACTGCGGGCAGATATTCGTTGGTACGTGCAGGGTATCCGAACACGAAGGTGAAGTCGCCTTCTTCGACGCCGTTCAATGAGATAGTGAAGTGATAATCAGGTTTATACGGAACGTTGTCCTCGCTGTATTCGGCAGGTTTGCCGTCTTTTCCGACGTAGATACGGAAGATTGAGAAGTCGCCTGTGTGACGAGGCCATACCCAGTTGTCAGTGTCACCGCCGAACTTACCGATGTTTGAAGGTGGAGCGCCGACCATGCGGATGTCTCTGAACACCTCGTTATACATCAGAAAATATTGATTACCAATGTAGAACGACTCGACAGATACTTCATATTCGGTGTTTTTCTGAACCGATTCGATGATGTTTTTGATATTTGTTTTAATGATCTCGGCACGTTCCTCGTCGGTGGTCTGGTCGGTGATGCCCACGAGCACTTTGTCGGTTACCTCTTCCATGTTTTTAAGCATGATGGCTGTTAGGCCTGGGCACGCGAGTTCCTCTTCAGGTGTCATTGCCCAGAATCCGTCGGTGAGGTAGTCATGTTCGACGGTGGAGTGACGTTGTATCCAGCCGTAGCCGCAGTGGTGGTTGGTGAGGAGCAGTCCCTGGTCGCTGACGAGTTCGCCGGTGCAGCCGCCTCCGAAGAGCACCACGGCGTCTTTCATGGAGCTGTGGTTGATGGAATAGATGTCGTCGGCAGTGATTTTCATGCCCATTGCCTGCATCTCGGCTTCGTTACGCTGGAGGAGTGCAGGAATCCACATACCTTCGTCAGCACGGGTGATTCCGGCGAGAAGGATGGTTGTTAAAATCGTTAAAAATGCTTTTTTCATATTATAAAATTTTAAATATTTCTATCAACATCGTCATTTCGAGTGAAGCGAAGCGGAATCGAGAAATCACCGGCATTTTAATATTTCGAATCAATTGATAGGCGGTGATTTCTCCACTTCCTTCGGTCGGTCGAAATGACGGAGTGGAGCTAATCATGATGATAACTCTCACCTTTTAATATTGTGAAGGCGCGGTACAGCTGTTCGGTGAATACGAGTCGCACCATCTGGTGCGAGAACGTCATCTCGGAGAGGCTTATCTTGGCGTTGGCGCGGTCGTAAACCTCCTGTGAGAAGCCGTATGGGCCTCCGATGATGAAAACCATGCGCTTGCAGCCTGTATTCATCTGACGTTCAAGCCATTGCGAGAAACCGCGCGACGAGAATGTCTTGCCGTTTTCATCCAGAAGGATGATGTCGTCGCCAGGTTGGAGCTGAGCCAGAAGCAGCTCGCCTTCGAGTTTTTTCTGTTGTGCTTCGGACAGGGTCTTACGGTTCTTGATGTCGGGGATGATCTTCATCTCGAACTGGGTGTAATGCTCTAACCGGCTGATATACTTTGAGATACCAGTCTCGAGGTAAGCCTCGTCGGTCTTTCCTATCACGAGAAACATGATTTTCACTTTGCAAAAATAGTAAAATTTTTAATTGCTGGCACAGGCTGCTGTCACCACGCTGATTTTTATTCCGTCGACTTGTGAGAGGGCTTTACCTGCCGACATGAGGGTGGCGCCGGTGGTGAGCACGTCGTCGATGAGAAGCACGTGTTTGTGTGATAGTTTTTCAGGTTTTTCGAGTTTAAAAATATCTTTCACGTTCTGCCAGCGTTCTTCACGTGATTTTTTTGTCTGGGTGTCGGTGAAGACGCTTCTCACGAGACAATGTTCGGCGATGGGGACGTTTAGTATTTCGCTGACACCTTCGGCGATGACGTGGCTTTGGTTGTAGCCGCGGATTTTTTCTTTTTTAGGATGGAGTGGGATTGGTAGGAGATAATCTATACCAGAATAATTAGGAGAATTTAGGAGGCTTTTGCCTATTTCCTGACCGAGGAATATGCCGTTTTCGCGGCAGCGGTGGTATTTGAGTCCGTGGATGAGGTGTTGTACTCTTCCGCTTTTGCTGAAGAAGAACTCGGCTGACACGGCGTTGAACGGCATTTGGCCGAAGAAGTTCTGTGCCAGGGGGTTGTTGGGGTTGTTTTCGTAGCCTGTTTTGGGCATCAGGAAGCGGCAGGTGGTGCAGACGGTGGTCTCGCCTTCGAGCAGGGGGGTGCCGCACGCAGCGCAAGTGCGTGGAAACAGGAGGTTTATAAGATGTTTGAAGAGGTTCATAAATTGTGTTTTGATAGGATTTATAGGATTAATAGGAAATATAGGATATATTTGTTTGTGTTGAAATATTTTCCATTTTTAAAATTTTTGAATTCTATTACTCTGCAAAATTATATAAAATTTTTCTTCTGTGCTTCTTTTTTTAATAATTTTGTCATCAAAATTTAAAGTAAAAAATATGGAGAAAAGGGTAGGAACCGTCATTATTGCGATTGGCGACAGGGAGCAGGCGCCGATGGTTAACGGCATCATTTCGAAGCATTCTGAGACAGTTATTGGGCGGCTTGGCTTGCCGCGGCACGAGGGGAGGAGCATCATATCGTTGGTGGTGGAAGGCACTACTGACGAGATTGGGGCGTTGACAGGGCAGCTGGGAAATCTGGATGGCGTGGAGGTGAAATCGGCTTTATTAAAATGAAATCGGCTTTATTCTGATAAATAAAGCCGACTTCTTTTCTAAAATAAGTTGCCAGTTTGTTGGATTGTTTGTTCAGTTTTTTCGAAGTAAAACTATTGTTAACTCAATTACTAATTCAAATGAGCGTGCAAAAATACACAACATATAAATATCTGAGACATCTCAGACAAATGGTCGGATGATTTAAGACAATTAATCGGATAAAAAGGCAGTATACCGTGATTATTTTGGTATTTTGTCTGAAAAAAAGACAAATATCCGTACGGAAAACGGTATTTTAGGCCTGCATCCGTTGGTATGCGGTAGGTGTCATGCCGTATTTAGCCTTGAAATTTCTCGTGAAGGTGTCGGCGCGGGTGAAACCGCTGGCTTGGCAAACCTGTTCGATGCTCATCTCAGGATTCTCGTTCATCAGACGCACTGCATGGTCAAGGCGCAGTTCGCGTATGAGGGTTGTGAGTCGCTCATTTTCGCTTCCTTGGGCAAAGGCGGCTCCGATACGTTCTTTCGACAAACCAGTACGGTTGATGAGCGTCTGACGTTCGAAGTTAGGATCGAGATACAACTGGTCGCCTTCGATGACATTACGCAGATAGGCGTATAGCTCAGCATCTGAAAGGTCGGCATAATGGTCTTCAGGATCATTGACCTTAGGGGCTTGCATCAACTCACGGTATTTCTCCTTGTATTTCGATGCCTCGGTGATCTGGAAGGCGAGGATGCGGTTGCGTGTCTTGGTGCGGCGCAAATCGATGACGATAAAGATGGCAAACAGCAGTATCAGCACACCGACGATAGCTATACTCATGACCATCATCTGGGCACGGCGTGAGGCCTCGCGGTGACGCTCAATCTCGCGTTGCTGCTCCTGGGCATGGTAACGTGCCGCAAACAGATGTGCCTTGCTCTTCAAGAGCTCGTCGTTGAGTATCTCTTTGAGCTCGGCATAACGACGCCAATATCCGTTGGCTTCCGCATATTGTCCGCGCGCCTCAGCTGCCTCGGCGCGACCATGCAACACCTCGGCATAGTTGGCGTTGAGCGTGTCGGTGCCAATTCTTTTCTCAACCTCATCGTAGATGGTCAGCATCTGGTCGTAATCTCCTAGCTTGCCTAGGGTAGGGGCTATCATGAAACGGTTCAAGAAAATCCTGCTCGACGCTGTATGGTCGTAAAGGTCGATGTATTCAAAGGCTTTCTCTTTGTTGCCAAGAGCAGCGTTGGCCACAGCCATATAAGCGTAGGCCTTGCCACGATAGAAGTCGATATATCTCGGACGCTCTTCATCGTCGGGTTCACGTATCGAGTTGTCTAGAAAAACATCTGGGTTATCATCATAGTCGGCGAGAAGCTCGAGCATACGCTGCGCCGAAGTAATCATATAGTCGTAAAGCGCTATCTCGTTGCAAAGCTCAGCCTTACGTTTCAATGCGATGATAGATGCGTCAAGTTCGTTGAACTTGCGTTTGCCGTCGAGCTGGTGGATGACGCTGTCGATCATCGCCAAGCCCTCTTCCTGCTGTCCAATACGGATGAGGAAGGTGCCTATCTCGGCATCGGTGCGCAACGCCTCGGTCTCGTCACCCTGACTGCGGTAGAGGTCCGACAGCTGCAAAGCCCAGTGCATGGCCTGCTCGTTGTCTTTCTTCATTCTGCAGGCGTTGAGCAGCACCTCGAGGACTTCCTCCTTGATCTCAGTGTTGGCCTGAACCGAATCGTGAAGCATCAGCCTTTCGCCGATGATAATGGCGGAGTCGTATTTCATATCCTCGATAGTCCTTGAATAAACTATGGCACGAAGCATATCGGCACGCCAATCTGAAAGGTTGCCTACAATCTCGGCCGAGTCGATGATCTGCAAAGCCTTGTCAGGCTCGCTTCCCATGTATTTCAATGCCGTGGCCCTGGTATGAATCGTGTCCTTAGTCACCTGCTCTTTATGCTCTCTTTTTTCGCCTGAACAGCTCACAAAAAACAACAACAATACCGAATATAATATAAGGCATAAATATTTTTTCATAGTTTAAACCATTAATTTTATGGCGCAAAATTACTATTATTTTTTAAAACCTTAAAAAAAATTTGTATTGAAATAAATCTTTAAATATTTTTGCAGAGTCATAATTCTTATTTTTATGGAGAAACAGACTTACATCGAGAAATTGGCGAGATACATAATTTTTGCCGGTATCCTGGCCATTGTGGGCGTGGCATGTTGGTATTTCAGCAGCGTTATTATCTATATTTTGCTGGCCTGTGTGCTGTCGTTGCTCAGCCAGCCTCTCAAGCACCTGATGCAGAAAATCAAAATCAAAGGCAAGAGCGGTCCTAACTGGCTGCTTTCAATTCTGTCGATAATCATAGTGCTTTCCTTGCTTTTGATCATAGTCATACAGATCATCCCGGTGATAACCGACATCGTCAATGACGCGGCACTGTTCAGCAGTTACGAAAATTATGAAGGTAACTTCCGTGATGATATCAACAGCACTATTGTAAGCATATTTCCAAGCCTTGGCGAGGATTTCGACTGCATGAGCTTGCTTATGGCCAAAATGAAACAATTCATGTCGAACTTCTCTGTGACGGGTCTGTTAGGCTCGGTCGGCTCGGTGATAGTCGATGTTGTGATAGGACTATTCTCCATGGTGTTCATCTCGTTTTTCTTCGTACAAGACGAGAAGCTGTTCTCGAAGATTGTCGCCGCCCTTGTCCCTGACCGTCATGAAGACTCTGTCACCGCTGCCATCATGGACATCGAGCATCTGTTGTCGCGTTATTTCGTCGGTCTTCTCCTTGAGATGTTGGCTGTCGCCCTCATGGATTTCCTTGGGTTGTGGCTTATCGGACGTGTACACGCCATCTATGCGCTTGGCATAGCGTTCATAGCCGGAATCCTGAATATCCTGCCGTATGTCGGACCGATCAGTGGTTATGTGCTTGGCTCGTTGCTGTGCATGCTGCTCAAATACGGCACTGGCATGGGTCTTGACGTCAACATCTGGGTCTTCGGACTCATCATTGTCTGTGTCATGCTGGCTGTACAGCTCGTCGACAACTTCGTGTTGCAGCCTGTCATCTACTCCACCAGTATCCAAGCCTCTGCGCTTGAGATTTTCATCGTGATGCTCATTGCGGGCACTATGGGAGGCATCGTCGGCATGCTGGTCGCCATCCCGTCGTACACTGTGGTGCGTGTCATAGCGGGCCGTTTCTTCTACGACCGTAAAATTGTGCAGCGGCTGATGCCGGATATTCATCAGTCAGTTAACGAGTCTGCTGACAGGCACGACTAAAACCGCTTTTTTTAATCGAAATATCCAAGACCGCTTATCGCTTCAAGCATCTTGTCGATATAGTCCCATGTGGTGGCTGACCATTTGAAGCCCAGACGATGCAAAACCTGTGTGGTGTAGGTGTTTGTCAACGTCACATCCGCCACTTTTTTGCCGTGTGCAAGGTCCTGATATGCCAAGAGACTCGAGAGATTTTTAGCTTTCTCAGGGTCGGTCATGGCGAGGTCAAGCACTTCCTTATACTCATCCTGTTCGACAAATCTAAATTCGCCGTTGATGTTCTTAAACTCGCTCAGCACGTCGCCGAGGAACTGTGAGTGGCTGTTATACACGTGGAACAGGCAGTTTTGTTTCGGTGTTGACGAGAGCAGCATGATGGCGTGTGCCACCTCGTTGATTGGCGAGAACTCCACCTGTTCTTCGTAAAGCTCGTAAGGTATGCAGCCCAGCATGTTATAAATCTTGATACGTCCCATGAAGGCGTTGGTGACGAAGTTGACTTGGAACTCGCCATCGGTGGAACGTGCCGCGAGGTTACCCACGCGCATGATTTTGGCGGATAGCCCTTTGTCGACGGCAGCCTGAAGGATGAGACGCTCGGCGATAAATTTGGAATATATGTACTGGTTGCCAAGATATTGTCCGATAAACAGCTTCTGCTCGTTAAAGATACTGTCGGCAGAAGGCACGCCGTCGACGCTGAGGCCTCTGGTGCTATATGTCGACACATGTACCAGACGTGCTCCGGTGGCGAGGCAGAAGTCGATGCAACGCTGGGCTCCGCCGATGTTAACGTCTTCAATCTCAGTGCCTTTGCTGAAGTGTTTGACAATAGCGGCGCAGTTAAACACGGTGTCAATCTTGGCTTTCACGTCATCGGTGAAGTCGTTGGTGACATCGCCTACTACGATATGAATCCGCTTGCCGAAGAGTTCGTCGTAGGTGTTCTCGAAATAGTAGAACAGCAGCAGTTTCAGACGATGTTCAGCGGCATCCATGTCTTTGTCGCGCACCAGACAGAAGATCTCCTTGGCATCAGAATCTATCAGTTCCTGAAGGATATGGATGCCGAGATATCCTGTGGCGCCTGTGAGCAGCACGTTACCCAGCGACTGGCGTTGGTTGTTGCGGAACATATCCAAGTTGTTGTATTCCAGCATCTTATGAATAGGCTGATAGTCATAGTCGGAGCCGTCAGTCTTGTCGTTGTCGGCCACGCTGACACCTGTGACGAGTGCTGCGAGCTTACGTGGTGTCGGGTTTGCGAAGACGTCGCCGTATGCCACGTGCATTCCAGCCTTGTCGGCGGCTATGATGACACGCGTCACCATGAGTGAGGTGCCACCAAGCTCGAAGAAGTTGTCGGTGGTGCCGATTTTCTCCATGGCGAGGATGTCGCTGAAGATATCACAGAACAGTTTTTCTGTGTCGTTGGCTGGTGCCACATATTCATGGTCGCTGGCTTGGATGACAGGAGCCGGCAGTGCCTTACGGTTCACCTTCTGGTTCTGGTTGAGCGGTATGGCGTCGAGTTGCATGGTGGCGGCAGGAATCATATAAGAAGGCTTCTGCTTTCCAATGAAGGCGTTGAGTTCCTTGATGTCCACCTTGTCGTCGCTAACGATATAAGCTGCGATGAATTTGCCACCATTCTCATAGTCAAAGGCTTGTACGGTAGCATCTTTGATACCCGGGAACTGGCGAATCACGGCCTCGACCTCCTTGAGTTCGATACGGAAGCCACGTATCTTCACCTGGCCGTCTTTACGTCCCACAAACTGGATGTTGCCGTCGGGGAGGTAGCGCACGATGTCGCCGGTGCGATACACACGACTATGCTTCGGGTCATCGCTAAACGGGTTGTCGATATAGACCTCGGCGGTTTTTTCCGGACGGTTGAGGTAGCCACGGCTCACTTGCGGTCCGCTGACCCACAGTTCGCCTGCAGCACCCAGCGGGAGCCGGTTGAATTGTTTGTCAACGATATAGAGTTTAAGGTTGTCGAGCGGCTTACCTATAGGGATGTCTATCTCGTAATTTTTCAACTCGTAGTTGGTGGTGAAAATGGTGCATTCTGTAGGGCCATAGCCGTTAAACATCCTATAGGCCGGCGGGTTGAGTGCTGCCAGTTTTTCACCTCCGACGGCAAAGCAACGCAACGAATGGTTATCCACGTTGGTGGCAAACTGGAAGCCCACCTGAGTGGTCATGAACGAATGCGTTATATCGTTTTTGTTGAAATATTCATTTAAATCAGGGAGGTTTAGGCGGATATCGTCGCCGATGATATGGACGCAGGCGCCGCATGTCAGAGCGGGATACATATCCATCATGCAGGCGTCGAAGCCATAGCTGGCGTATGCTGCCACACGGTCGTTGGCAGTCAGGCCGTAATAGCGCTGGTACCAATGGCAGAAGGCCACAAGGTTGCCGTGCTCCAGCTGACAGCCTTTAGGTGTGCCTGTTGAACCTGAGGTGTAGAGCAGGATGAACAGCGACTCAGGTTTAAGGCTGTTGGCTATTGGCTGTTGGCTGTTGGCTATTGGCAGTTGGCTTATGTCTTTGGTTAACAGCACTTCATCCTTGTATTCATCGACGATGGAACGCAATCCTTCATCGGCGATGAGCATTTTGGCAGACGCATCCTGAATCATGAAGTTCAGACGTTCGGCGGGGTAGCTCGGGTCGAGAGGCTGGTAGGCGCAACCGGCTTTCAGCACACCCAACGAGGCAATGGGCATCCACTCGCAGCGCGGGATGAGCACCGAGACGACATCTTCTTCGCCAAGGCCTTTCGACATGATATAGCTTGCAATGCGTTCCGAGATCTCATCAACCTCGCGATATGTGTATTTCTTGTCATGATAAACAACAGCTTGATTATCAGGAGTCTTTGCGACCTGACTGCGGAACAGCGAGACAATGGTCTGAGTGTCGTCGTATTCCACTTCAGTGTTGTTGAAGCTGTCGAGTAAAGAAGTCTGATTTGCGTCAAGCAGAGATACGGTCTGCAATAAAGCTTCTGGTTGTCTGATAAAGGCGTTGGCGGCGTTGCACACCGACTGTGCCAAGCTTTGCATCAGTTCGTGGCTGTAACGGCCATTGTCGTATTCGATAAGCACGCCAGGCACACCCTCTTGCTCTTGGATGTAGAAAGCGATGCGGAACTTAGGAGTGTCAAGTTCAAGTGACTCGATTTCAAGTCTCTGTCCATTGACAATATAATGGTCGATGACCCCCATCTGATATGCGAACATGATTTCGGCTGACAGGTCGTAATCATTGGCAATCCGGGCAAACGGATATTTCTCGTGTGTCAGGGTGTCGTCAAAGTTCTTGCTGGTTTCTTTCAGGAAGTCCATCACCTTTTGATCGCCAATCTGGGCACTCAACGCCATAGTGTTGACAAACATACCCACGGTGTTGCTGATGCGCAGGTCGGAGCGGCCGTTGCTGATAGTGGTGATGCAGATCTGCTCGTTGTTGGTGAAACGAGAGAGTGAATAGAACACCGCTGCCAGGGTGAGGTGAGACGGCGAGAGGTTGTTTTTCTTACAGAAAGCCTCCATTGCGTTGAAGTCCAATGCGCAGAAGGCCCTGCCGACAGAGCCTTGGTCCAAAGGGTTGGTCAGGTCGGCAGGCACTTCCGTGATGCCTTCCACCTTGCCCAAACGCTCTTGGAAGAAGTCTTTCGCCTCAGTGTAACTCGGTGTGTTTTCAGCTGCTTTCTCGTCGGCGACGAAATCGGCATAGCTGATGGACTCCGGTTCGATTTCACCTCTGTTCATCAGTTCACACAGCTGGTTCAGGAACAGGTCGAAGGAGCCTCCGTCGAAAATCAGGTGATGCACGTCGGTCAAAAGATACACATTTTTCTCAGTGGTGACTATTTCCATGCGGTAAAGCGGTCCTTGCCGCAGGTTGAATGGCTTGACAAACTCAAGTTTGTGTTTCTCCAGTTCCTTTTCGCTTAACTTGCTCTGTATGATGACAACAGGCTGGTTTTTATCGACAATCTGCACTATCTCGCCGTTTTCGCTGTCAAAATGCACATAGAATTGCGGATGCGCCTTGATGATGGTCTCGAGTGACTTTTCAAGCTGTTTCGCGTCGGTGTCTTTCGGGAAACGGACGAGCGCAGGGATGTTATACACCGTGGTGGTAGGGTTCTTCATGCAGTCGACATAGACACCCGTTTGTGCGTATGACAGCGGGGCGTTGTTCAATTGAGAATTGACAATTGACGATTGAGAATTGTCGGTAACTGCATTATTTTGAACAGGATGTTGTCCATTGAGCATATCGTTCAAAATCTCATTCTCGATGCTTTGCAAGGTACCTGTCTTGGCCAGAGATTTCGAGTCGAGGGTGACGCCGAAGCGTTTGTTGATTTGGATTGCCAACTTGATGGCCATGATGGAGGTGAGGCCGACATAGCCCAACACGGTTGTCACGCCGAAGTCTTCGGTGTTGATGATTTTAGCGATGATGCTGTGGATTTCCTGTTCCAGCACGTTCATCGGGACATTGTTTTCCACTGTAGCTTCAGCCGCTTTCTTTTCCGGCTTCGGAAGCGCTTTCTTGTTCACCTTCTGGTTCTGGTTGAGCGGGATGCGGTCGATCTGCATGGTCACGGCGGGCACCATGTAAGGCGGTTTCTCATCCATGATGAAGTTATTCAGGGCTTCGATGTCAATCTGCTCGTCAGAAACGATATAAGCAGCTATGAACTTGCCGCCGCCTTCTTCGTCGAAGGCTTGCACTGTGGCGTCTTTGATGCCCGGGAACTGACGTATGACGCCTTCCACCTCTTTGAGTTCGATGCGGAAGCCACGTATCTTAACTTGTCCGTCCTTACGTCCAACAAATTGGATGTTACCGTCAGGAAGATAGCGCACGATGTCGCCGGTGCGGTATATATGGGTGTATTTCTCGTTGGTTTCGAAAGGGTTGTCGATATAGACCTCGACGGTTTTTTCCGGACGGTTGAGATATCCTCTTGACACTTGTGGTCCGGTGACCCATAGCTCTCCCGCTGCGCCTACAGGCATACGGTGGCCAGCCTTATCGACGATATACAGCTTCACGTTATCCAACGCCGCGCCTATCGGGATGTCCTTCATAGGCTTTGTCACGTCGAAGGAGGTGATGCAGACGGTGCTTTCGGTAGGACCGTAGAGGTTCACCAGCGTGTATTTTGTCGGTGGAGTCAGTGGAGCCAGCTTCTCGCCGCCTGTCAACATATAGCGCAGGCTATGATTATCGATGCTCGTGGCAAACTGATAAGCCACCTGTGTGGTCATGAATCCGTGTGTGATATGTTCTTTTTCAAAATATTCGTTCAATGCCAACAAATCAAGGCGCAGCTCTTCAGGGATGATGTAAAGTGTGGCGCCACCGGTAAGACACGGATATGTTTCCATCATATTGGCATCGAAGCCATAGCTGGCGTAGGCCGTAACTTTACAATCGGATGTGAGGTTGAATCTGCGGTGATACCATTCGCAGAAAGCGACGATGTTACGATGCACCAGCTGGCAGCCTTTAGGCGTTCCCGTGGTTCCGGAGGTGTAAAGCATGATGAAGAGCGACTCAGGTTTGGGGCTGTTGGCTATTAGCTGTTGGCTATTGGCTGTTGGCAGTTGAATAATGTCTTTCGTCAAGAGCACGTCGCCTTTGTATTCGTTCACGATGTCGCGTAACGGCTCATCGGCGATGAGCAACTTCACGGCGGCATCATGCATCATGAAGTTGAGGCGTTCCGATGGGTAGGTCGGGTCGAGGGGCTGGTAGGCGCATCCGGCCTTCAACACGCCCATGGAGACAACAGGCATCCACTCGCAACGGGGAATCAGCACGGAGACGACATCCTCCTCGTGAAGGCCTTTGCTATGAATATAGGCGGCGATACGGTCGGAAATCTCATCCAATTCACGGTAAGTGTAACGTTTATCCTTATAAACCACAGCGATGTTGTCGGGTGTTTTCGCCACCTGCTCACGGAACATGGATACTATAGTAGCATTCTCGTCAAGCTTCGTATCGGTTTGGTTGAAGCTGTCAAGGACGGTGCGTTGGCTCTCGGTGCAGATGTCGATGTCGCGAAGGAATGTTTGGCTCAGGAAGCCCTCCAAAACAGCCTCGTAGCTCTCCATGAACTGGTCTATCAGTGTCTCGGAGTATTCGTTGGAGCTATATTCCGCTCTTATATGATATTTTTTGCCGACATAGAAAGCCATCATGTAAAACGACACGTCCTCGTTGTGTTTGCGAAGTTGAATGGCCTCCATGGGTTTCCCCATCAGTTCGGTGTAATCAAATATGAGACCATGCCATGCAAATATGGAGTTGGTTTGCAGGTTGAGGTCGTTCATTATGTCGGTATAGGAATAGATGTCGTGTTTGCGGCATCCTATCATCTGTTCCTCACCGGCTTTCATGAAGTCGAGCACGGTGGTTTCTTCTGTGAACTTGGCATAGACAGGCAGTGTCTTCACCGTCATGCCGACGGAGTGTTGGAACTTCGGCTCGGTACGGCCGTTGAAGACCGTGGTGAACAGCGACTCCTGCTCGTTGTTGTACTTGGCCAGCAGGAAAGAATATGCCGAAGTGAAGAAAGTGCTTTTCTTGATACCGTTGGCTTTGCAGAAGGCATCCACCCGATCCATGTCGGTGTCGAGGATACGGAGTTTATTGGCATCAGTGTGTTCTGGTATCTCGAGGTCGGGCATGAGCTGTGTGAACGTGTCGCCGCAGTCGAAGTTTTTAGCGTACCATTGTTTGCCTTCCTCGAAGGCAGGTGTCTTACGCATCTCGGCTTCGGTGAGGGCAAATTCCTGCATTGTCATCTCCTCGGGCGCCAGCGTGCCGCCGTTGTAAGCTGTCTCCACATCGCTAACGACAATATGGTATGATGAGCCGTCGCTGATGATATGGTGCATGTCGAAGAACCAGTAGACATGCTCCGCGTCGCGCATCACTTTGGTATGAAACAGCCTGCCGCCATGGAGTTGGAAAGGCTCTATGAATCTTTTTTTCTCAGCCTCGAGGTCCGTAACCTGCTCGACGGATAGGCTGAATTCCTCTTTTTCCAGATCAATGGCTTGCAGAGGTTCTCCCTCGTCACTCAGCTCTATGCGTGTAAAAAAAACGGGGTGAGCCTGTATCGTCGCCTCTATGGCGCGGCACAAACGGTCGGCATCAATACTGCCGTCAAAGACATAAAGGAAAGGAAGGTTATAAAACACCTCATTTTCATGATGTACGCATTCGGCATAAATACCTAATTGCGATTGAGACAAAGGAGCCGTATTCATAGTTAACCTTTTATGTTGTTATATATCAATAAATTAAACGCTCAGCCGACGATTTCAAACACGTCTTCCAGCTTTGTCATCTTCAGCACCTGCATCACGTCGGGACAAACCTTGCGCAGACGCAGCTTGCCGCCTTTCTCTGTCGCTTCTTTTCTGATTTTCAAGAAAAGACGAAGTCCCGAGCTGCTGATGAAAGGCATTTTCTCACAGTCGAGGATGATGGTCTGGTCGGCATGTTGCATCAAAGGCTCCAAAGTCTCTGCGATCTGCTGGGCTGCCAAAGTGTCCAAACGGCCGTCAAAAACAGCGGTGATGACGTTTTCTTTTTCAATAATATTGATATCCATAGCTTTATTTATTTGATTTTTATAATTTTCTTAGTTAAAGTCAATATATTTGTGTTGTCACGATAATCGTAATTCACTGTGTCCATCGACTCTTTGATGATGTGTATCCCCATGCCTCCTTTGTGGCGTTCTTCCAGCGGGATATTGATGTCGGTCTCGTAGTTCAACGGGTTGAAAGGCACTCCATGGTCGCTGATTTCTATTATTATTTCATCATTGACGACATTCATTGTCACCACAGCCTCGCCTGTCACATTTTTAGGATAGGCATACATCACCACATTGGTGAGAGCCTCGTCCAGTGCCAGGCTTATCTGAGGTTCCAGCGATGTGTCGATATTGTTTTTTGCGATGAAGCTGTCGATGAAAGGCTTCACCTTGGCGAGTTCGTTTAAGTCGTTTTTCAACACCAATGATGAAGACGCCG
>JAEEGK010000914.1_pt1 | contig 73937 bp, 43 predicted proteins | sample 8958771 | NCBI WGS metagenome assembly JAEEGK01 (sample SAMN16246547, study PRJNA631951) | gut metagenome | biome: gut microbiome; feature: rumen; material: SC-attached | host: Bos | place: Iran: Karaj | collected 2018-10
CCTTAAAAATAATATTAGAAAAATGAAAAAAATATCTTTTTTAATCTTATTATCATTATTTACATTTTCCCTTTCAGAGACTGGTTTAATAAAATATTTGCAAATAAATTTTTCAGGAGTTGGAATTTTAGACTATGATAGTTTTTCAGATCTTGCATTAAAAAGCATTAAACCATCAAAACAAGGTATTCAAAAATTACAAACTATTATAAAAGACCTTAAAACAACGGACTCTCAAACTTTTAATGATAATTATATTTCTTTTAACTCAGAAAAAGAAAATAATCAAATGTCTTTAATATTAGTAATAGCAGAAAAATTAAAAGGAGAAGATAAAAATTATATAATTTATTCAATGTTTAGTTGTAAGGTAAGGATTGTAAAACCACCTCAAATAATTCGTGTTTGTAAAAAAGTGTTATTTGGAAAAAAATGTGAAAATGTTAAACTTCCTTCTGCCATTACCAATGATGATATTAAAAAAATTGAAGAAGAAGTAAAAGGTAAAGTTTTTGAGTCTGCAAGAGTTGATTTGCCTAAAGAAAATTATGAAAAATTTAAACAAATTTTAAGCTTTAAATTTCCAAAAGTTAAAATGTAATTTTTCAACAAATAAATTTATTTTATCTAATATTAGTAAAAAGTGATTTGTCATTGATTTTTTTTAAAAATAAGAATACTTTAAAACTTCAATAATGAAAAAATTATATTTTTCTTTTTAAGAGTAAATCTTAATTTTTATAATTTATAAAAAAGATCAATTAATTAAAATTAATCAATCTTTATTAATTCTATTATAAAATAAAAAATGAATAAAACTTCACTGTTTATCTTATTAACATTATTTACATTTTCTCTTTCAGAATCTAACATTAAAATCCGTTTTCAGCATAAACATGCATTAATGGGAATAAATGAAATTGATAAAGTCTTTGATTCTGCAAACAAAAAAATGAAACTTTCAAATATGCTGATAAAAGCAATTCAAGATTTTGTAACATTAATGCCAGGGATTGAAAAATATGAACAATCTAGAAATTCAACTTTATCTTCATCAACAAATAAATTAAGAGAATAAATATTAAATGAAATTAAAATAGAAGGAGAGCCTTTAAAAATAAATAAAAATTATATTTTTTATTTCATATATTATTATGAAGCAATTATTGAAAAACCACCTAAATATGAACGTAAATGTAGATTTTTAGGTATAGGAAAAAAATGTTCAAATGTTGAAGTTGCTCAATCATTTTCAGAAAATGAAATGAAGGAAGTTAATAAAGAAATAAGAGATAAATTATTGTTAATGCTTTTGTGGATTTACCTAAAGAAGATTATGAACAATATAAACAAATTTTACGTTTCAAATTTCCTCAAAATAAAATTTTGAAATAAATCTAATATTAGTTTTGAATTATTATTAAATATTTTTTTTAATTTTTTATTAAATTATTTTTTAAAATAATATTAACATATTTACTTTTCAAATTTCTGAAAATGTTTTTTTAAAGAAGAATATTATAATTATTCTACATAAATAATAATTTTAATAATAATCTTTCCAAAAAAAAATATATCATTTACTATTATTTGATTTTTTGTGCTTTAAATGATTTAATATTATTTTTTTATATCATAACATTTAAAATTTAAAATTAAAAAATTTTAATTAAATTAAATATTTTTTGAAACAACAATTAGAATAAGAAATAATCATAAATGTCAACAACTCAAAATTTTCTTTCTCAATCTCCAATTCGTTCACCAAGAAAAAAGAAAAAAATAACTCAAATATTAAAAAGTTCAGTTAATCTTCGTCGCTTTGAGCATTCACGTCCAAGTATTTTTAGTATAAGTAAATTATCAAAATTATCTTCTCACTCAAGACATAATTATCCAAGATATCAATGGTCAATTAAAAGAGATGAAATATTAATAAAAGAAGTTTCTTCAATTAAAACTAATTTTATTCATCAACTTCAAAATGCTTCTTATGGTAATATTGTTATTCTTTTTCAAAAAAATAGAATATATATTAAAACAATTAATATTATTGTTTTTATAATTGATTTTATAGTATGTTTTTTATTAATTGTGAGTTATAATTTATTCATAAATAATAATATGGAATTAAATAAAAAAATCAATACTTTTAGATTATTTTCAGGTTTTTTATCAATTATAAATTGTTTTTTAGTAGTAATTAGACTATTTGTTTTAAAAAAAATTAGATTAATAAAATATGTTTTAAATATTAGATTAACTTATCCTCCAAGACATTTAAATTATTTCAAAGTATTTACTGAAATATTTATTCATTTACTTTTTCCTTATCCTTATTTTTCTTTTAAATTAATGAAAAGATTAAATGATTGTAATATTATTTATTCTTCTGATATGTTTTTATTTATTTTAGGTTTTTTTAGACTTTATACTTGTTCAAGATTATTTTTATTAACACTTGATTTTCGTTCTATTAGAATCTGGAAATTGTTTAATAATAAAAACATATTTATATTTAAATTTAGATATTTAATTCAAACTCATCCAATAATAACTAATATAATATTAATTGTTTTATTTTTATTTGTTGCATCTTTTTTTTTTCAAATATTTGAAAACATTGAACAAAATCAAAAATTAAATTTTTATAATACATTTTGGTTACTAAGTCAAACTATTTTAAATTGTGGTTTTGGTGATTATCAAATAAAAACTCCAACAGGTAGAATTTTTATTTTTATTATATTTTTTTTTGGATTACATTTATCAATTTCTTTAATATTATCTATATTAAATTTACTTGATTATCAAACTGAAAAAGAAATAAAAGCATATCAACAAATAAAATTAGTTTATAATAAAAATCAAAAAAATACTTTTTATAGTATTTATTTTGAACATTATTTAAAATATAAATTAATTAAAATCAAAGATTCCTTAAAAACACATCAAAAAATTGATAATTCAAATGTTTTAAAAATAATAAATATAAGTTTAGCTTTAAAAGTTCCTTTATATCATGATAGAGATAATATGATTTTTAAAATTCTTTCATTAAAGAATCATTTAAAAATTATTAAAGATAAATATTATTTAAATGTCTTAGCAAAATTAAAAGTTGATCCAACTTTTAATGATTTTTTTAATTATGTAAAAAATAAATTTGATGTGAGAATGAAAGAATGTATTTTAAAAACAGAAAAAAATATTGAAAGTATAATAAATCTCCATACTTTTTTTTGTGATAATATTACAGGATATTATCATAATGTACTAGAAACATATTATCAAAGTAATAGAATTACAAATCTTATGTTATTAATTTTTTGGACAGGTGGAAGATTTAATATAAAAGATTTTGATGATTTAGTAAAATATAAAGTAATAGCATTAAAAGAATTTGATTTAAAATATAGAGAATTTAGATTAATATTTTCAAAAAATAAAAAAAGAAAAATTGTAACGAGCGATGATATGAAATTATCTAAAATAAGTAAAGAAAGTGATTTAATAAGTGGTTATGGATATGATAATCTTATGGATGAAGGTTATGACAGTGAATTTGATTATTATGAAGATTTTGAATTTGAAGAAGAAGATGAAATGAATGAAGTAAATCATAATTATATTGATAAAAATACTAATGAAGGACAATTTAAAAATATTTCTAACAATTAATATATATTATGAGATGTTTTTATATTTTTATTTTGTTGTTATATTAATATTTATTTATTGTATTGTATATTATATTATATATATAATCTTCAAATTTTATTTTTTGTAAAATTTCTAAATTTAATATATCAACACATAATTAAAGAAAAAATAAACATAAAAAAAATAAATTTAATACCCGTTAAAATTCCATAAAAAAAAAATACTCTAAATTTTTATTTATTACTTTTTAAGAATTAAAATACAATAATTTATTTTTCTTCTAATTCTTTAATTTCTTTTATAATTCGATTAACTTGAATTTTAGTATCTTCAGGATTATCAACATGAATACCTCGAGTGATTCCATCACAAACAGCAATAGAATAATCATTTCCTCCAACATTAGTTTTATCTCCAAAGAAAATAATATTATCATAATCTTTAAAAAACTGTAAACAATATCTTTTATCCCATCCATTAGGAAATAAATCAAAAGAAATTTGTCCTCCAATAACAGAATGAACATTAAATTTCTTTTCAAAAAGTTTATCAAATTCTTCTTTAAATTTTTTTAAAATATGATGTTCTTTATCATATTCCATAAATTTAATCCTTTCTTCAGGAGAACAATCTCTACCAATAGGAGAAAAATTAATAGTACTATCTCTAAATTGAATAAAAGATCCTCTTTTAATTGGTATTTTTAAATTAGCAATATATATTAAACCAAAATTAATCATTTCTTGTATTTGTTCTTCTGTCAAATAATCAGTGATTTTTTTCGAATGAACTAAATTTAAATTTGAATCATATGTTGAAACTCCATTTTCAGTACAAAGTAATTTAAATATAGAAGCTACTTTTCCTATTTGATATTTAACTTGAACATATTCAGCTCCACCTACTGCAGCTAATGTTATGTTTGGATTTTTTTCTATTACATCTTTTAAAAAATCTATCATATCATCTTCTATTACTGATCTTGCTTTTGTTAATGTTCCATCTATGTCAAATAATAATAATGTTTTCCCCTTCTTTAAAGGCTTGTTTGTTAATGGTTCCTCTATCATTTTATTAATGTTGTTTTTTAGATTTAATTTTATACTATAATTTTTATAATAATTATATTTTAGATTATTTTGTTTTTTAATAAATAATTTACAATTTTTCAATTGTATTAATCTTATTTATAAATAATGTTTAATTACATCATATGTATTAAACTTCTTTATTCATTTATTTATTTATATTAAATATTTATTCAATTAATTCATTTGAAATAAGGATAACAAACATTAAAAAACAAAAGGAAAGAATAAACAATCATATTCGAATTATTAATTTAAATTCCCTTTTACTATATTTATTAAATCCATCATCAAAATTTTAAAAACAAATATCAATTAATATCAAAATTAATTTGAGTTTTTTCTAAATTCCAATAATATGTTTTCATTAAACAAGTAGTAAATTATTATTTTTTTCCGTTTGAGATAATGAATTAGTTTTCCAAAAATTATTAGAATTTTCTTCAATTTCAATATCTCCATCCTTATATTTAAGAATAATAAATTTTTATTATTATTATCATTAATTCCCTTACTTACAAAAAAAAATGATCATTAAATTTACATAAACTATAGATATATCCTTCATATATTAATCAATTAATAATTTTATCATTTTGTAATTAATTTAATAAATATCTTCATTTAAATCTCCTTGGTAATGCTAAAATTTGTTCATTTATTAAAATTAAATTTTCAAATAAAGTATTTCCAGAAAGAAAAATTTGATAATTGACTTTTTTTATTTTAATATTCATAAATTTAATTAAATGTAAATAATTTCATGAAAATACAATTTCATAGTTTTTTTCTATAAAAAGAATTGGATTAATAATAAAATCAGAAAATTTTGAAAAATATTATTTTTACCACCCCAAAAAGCCAAGTTATCATTTCAATACTACATTAAAGAACCTTAATTTTTTATTTGAATTAATTTATTTTTTTGAAAATCAATTATTTCTTGTTGTACTTTATATTTATTATCATAAATTTTAAAAAGTCTAAAATAAAATTCTGTTGGAAAAGAAGCTAAATAATTATTATTATTAACATACACGAAGAATAAATCTTCAAGAAAGAATTAAAATTTCTTATAATATTTTTACCATTTTCAAATTTTATTGCAAATCTATTATCATTTAAATGAAAAAGTGAATTTATTTTATTTTTAAAAGTATTACTTATTTCAAAAGGATTTATTTCATTAAAAGTTATTTTTTTATTATTGTCTATAAATTTTCTTTTTCATTTCTTTTTTTCAAATTTATATGATTCATTTAGAAAAAAATTTGTAGGCAATAAATATAAATTCTAAATATTATTTAGAAATCTTATGAATTTATCATATGTTGTTATTAAGTGTATTTCACTTAAAAAATTTTTTATTATTCTTATTAAATTTGGGAAATTAATAACTTTACTAAAAAAATATTTTCATTGATTTTATTATTTTCAAAATTCCTCTTTAATTTAATTACTTCAATATGATAATTACAATGTGTTTTAAAATTCTTCAAAACTTTAATTCATTAATATATCTATTTAATTCTTCTTCTTCTATTTCATTTTTTTTTGTTCAATAACATTAAATTTTTTCCATTAATTCTTGTTCATTAGTATATCATAACATTCATCAAGTAAAAAATATGATATTTCATTAATGCATTTGAAATTTCAATTTTATGATTATCCTCACAAATTATTTCTAAAAAAGATTTATTTTCTTTACAAATTAAAGAAAGAATAACTTTTTTGTTAAAATTGTCTAATTTACAAATAAATAATTTTTGGATGTCAAATAAAAAAGAATCAGAAAAAAAAATCAAATAAATCATCATTGTAATATCTTAAATTTTTTTGTTCAAGTGTGAAACTTTCATTTTCAGAACTTTTTTGTAATTGATTTTCAACGTTTATTTTTTGTTTATATTATATGATTTTTTGATGGACATTTTTTCTTGATTTTAAAATGGAAATATATGAAAAATATTTTAAAATTTATTATATATGTAATAATTATAGTTGAAATTTATTAATTTTGGGTTTTTTAAATTAATTTAATCTATTTTTTTCCTTGAATCAATAAAAAAAAATGAAAATAAAAAAAAAAATTGGGAATATTAAAAAATTATAAAAATCCAAATTATTAAAAAACAATTTAAAATTATTAATTATTAATTATAAATTTTATTTTTATTTTTTAAATTTTTTACATATATAAAGAATATATGGATGATAATTTTTATATGAAACAAAAACTTTTTAATATAATAGATAATGATAAAGAAAGAATAATGGAAAAGGTAATAAAGAAAAATTCATTTAAACCTTCATATTTAAGACTAGCAAAATCTCCATACTTAAAAAATCCATTATATTCATCAAAAAATAAGAAAAAATCCCAAACAAATATATCTGTTAATTTAAATTATTCATTAAATATAACTTTAGATAAATCTCCCAATCATATAAAAAATTCAAAAAATTTTGAATCTATTAATACTTCCTTTAAAGATAATTTTCTAGCAGAAAATAATTATACTTCAAAATCAACAATATTAGCAGGAAGTTCCACTGCTTTATCAAATTCACAATATTCAGAAAATTCATATGGAAATAAATTAAATAAAAAAGATAATAATAATTTTATTTCTTTTTATGAACAATTAACTCCTGAAAAAAAAGAGAATATTATAAGAAAGATTCAAAAATCAAAAGATAATTTTTCTTATGAATGTAATATTATTGATAATATATTAGAAGATACTCCATGTGAAAATGGTAATAATATTATTCAATTAATGGCAAATAAATTAATTAATACTACAATTTTTGGTAAATATTTAAATAAATTTCCATTAAAGAATCAAACTCAAAATGAAAATTCAAGAAATAAAAAATATAAAAATTTATTTGAAATAATGAGAAATAAAAATATTGAAATTTTTCCTGATCATATATATTATAATTATAAAAAAGTCGAAGATTTATTTAATGAAGAAAATGATAATATATTTTCATATTCTTTTTTGAAAAAATCACTTTTTAGAAATTTTATTGAAAAAATTAAAAAGAGTTTAAAAAATGGTGAAAAAGTTTTGAATCATCATTCTTTATCAAAAAAAAAATTTAATGACTCAAGAAATTATTTTAAAAATTATTTTTCAGTTCCTCCAAGAATTAAAAGAGCAAATAAATATTTATCAATATCTAATTATGTTTCAGAGAATAATTCAATTGAAAAAATAAAAAAGAAAAATAAATTTCCAATAAGAATTCAAACTAATGAAATTGAATGGGATAATAATTCAGATATTTTTGAACCTCTTTTAACTTCAAGAGGACCTTATAAAGGAAGGAAAAATTCAATTAAGAAAAAAATGAATTTAAGTGATTTAATTCTAAATACAAATGAAAAAACATATTCAAAAAATAATAAAAAACTTCATTCTAAAACTAATTCAACTGGAATTTCTCCTTATATTAAATATGAAAAACAAAATTTAAATATGTCATCTATTGATTATAAAAATGAAGTGAAGAATAATCATAAAAATAATAATATTCCATTATATAAATCAATTCATTTTCCAACTTTAAATAATATCAATCATACTAAAAAGAGAAATAAAAATACTAAAATTTTAGAAAAATTATTATTAACTAATGATAAAGGAATAAATAATACAATTAATAATAATATAATTTATGAACCATTAGATTTAAAATGTATTATAATGAAACCACAAAATGAAATTTTAAAAACCATTAAAACTTTTTTCAAAGAAAATAATTTTTTTTTGAATATTAAAGGTTATAGCATCAAAAGTATTCAAGCAAATACTCATATAGAAATCAATATAGTTAAATTTCCTTATATTATTAATGGATTTTATTTGAAAGTCAAATTAAAAAATTGGGTTAATTCCCAAGAGATTATAAATTCTCTATTAAATATATTAAATAAGTAAAATTTATCTATAGCTTTAATATATATAGAATTAATAAAATATTTAAAACTTTTAATTTTTTCAATTTATAATGTCAAAGAAAAATAAAACTAAAATATTTAAAAATCATAATGATATAAATGATATTAATTACTTAAAAGTGGAAAATTTAAGATTACGAAATATTATAGAATCATTAAAAGAAACTATAAAAAAATTTGAATTAGAAAAAAACCCAATGAAACAAATAAACATATTAAAAAAATTTCATATACAAACAAAAAATAAAATAATAATTAAAGTCTCATTTTTTCCGTGTGGAAATTTTGTATTGATATCAATTAATAATATTCAAATATGGTCATTAAAAGACCAAAAAATAATTCAAGAAATAAAAAACGAACATAAAGAAAATATAACATCTCTTTCAATAAAAGATGACAATTTTTTTATAACATCATCTTTAGATTTATCAATTAAAATTTGGTCAAAAAATACAACAAATAATAAATTTATATGTTCAGAAACAATATCAAATGTTCATTCATCATCAATAATAAAAATATATATAGAGCCAATTTCAAATAATATTTATTCATGTTCTTTTGATGAAACATTGAAAATTTGGAATAAACCTTTAAAATCAAATAAATATCAAAATATAACAGTTTTACCTCAAGAAAATGGAGTATGTACTTTTTTAATTATTAATGAATATAATTATTTAGTATCTTCTGGTGTTGCTGGAACAAATTTTTATGATTATACTACTTATAATATTATAAAAATATTTCAAGATATAAAAAGTTATAATCAAGAATGTATGAAATTATTTAATTATAATAAAATAATTATAGGAGATAGAAATTTAAGTATTATAAACTTAATTAATATGGAAATTGTAATTGAAATTTTTAATGTTTTTGACTGTTGGTGTATTTGTGTTTTAGATGAAGTATTTTTAACTGGAGGTTCTTGTCAAAATATTAGAATTTATAGAAAAGATAATTATGAATTAATAAATACAATATATGATGCACATAAAGGTGATATAAATGGTATTGTTGAAATAAATTTTGAAAATTATCAATTATATTCATATTCAAATGATGGTACAATAAATTTTTACAAAATAGAAAAAAACTTAATATAATTAAAAAATAATTTTATTAAATACAAATAAATAAATCATTTAAAATTCAAATCCCAAAAAAAAATATATATATAAAATAAAATGTATAAATCAAAAAAAAACAACAAAGAAAACAATCCAGCATTAGAAATAAAAGATTTTTCAGCATTTGCATTAACAATAATAAACGAAATAGACTATGCAAGAATGCATCCAGAAGAATTTCTTCAAAAATTAGAAAAAATACAAAAATTAATAAATGAAAGTGATTCAGAAGATCAAAATACAATATTAATAAAGCAAATACCATTTACATATAATGATTTAAATACAAATTTACAATCATCAATAGAATTTTTAAGAGAACAAAAGCCATTAGAAGGTTTAACATATAATGAAAGTATCTCAAATGGTTGTAATGATTTATTAAATGTATTAATGATGCATGATGGATTAAATGAAAATGAATTAAATAATCCAAGATATTCACTTATAAATAGAATGCAATCTAATGGAACTCCTTTTGGAGAAATATATGAATTAATTGATTATGGTATGTTTGACCCTGAATTTATTGTTATTAATTTTATTTTAGGTGATGATGATGATAATAAAATTGATAGAAGTATTATATTTAATCCTAAATTAAAAACTGTTGGTATTGCTTCTGGTATTTTACCTTCTGATAAAGTATGCACTGTTATTGATTTTGCTGAAGATTATTTTGCTCCTGATGAACCTATAAGTTTAGATATTCAATTAAAATATAAAAATAGACAAGGACAAAGATTTTATGATACTAAAACTTATACTAGAGATTCTATTAAAAATTTCAACAAAGATACTTCTTCTAATGTTGGTAATAAAAAAAATGAAGATAAAAAAAATTCTGGTAATTTATTTTCTATGAAAAGAAATCAATATATGGGACATAATAATAATAATTATGAAAAGAATGGTATTGATATGGAAGGTTTAAAGTTAATGAATATGAATGAAAATGAAATTGAAATTGAGAATGATAATTATAATTATAATAATAATAATTATAATAATAATGATAATTATAATGAAAATAATTATGATGAAAATTATGATAGAGATGAAAAAGTTGTTGAAATTGAAAGAGATGATGAAGATGATGAAACTTTTAAAGATTGGCCTGAAGGTGCTTTAAAAATGAATAGAAGTGAAAAATATGTTATTGAAAATGGAAGAGAAATGCTTATTGTTAAAACTATTTATTTCTTTGGAGATGGACATACTGAAACTGTTATTGAGAAAGAAAAAGTTGAATAAATTTTTAATTTTTTAAGATTTTAATATTTAATTTTTTTTCTTCTTTAACCTTTTTTCTAATAATTTTAAATCATATTGGAGAATTAATTTATTTTTGTTTTATTACACTTTTTTTGATTATTAATTATTATAATAGTTTCTTTTCACTTTTTATTAGTTGTTTTATTAGAATAATTCATTAAAATAAATGTTAAAAACTAATTATGAAAATACTAAAAGAATTGCAAGTTTCAGTCAAAGAGGTTTTTGGAAAGTTCAAGCTTTATCAAAAATAAATAAAGAAATAAAAAATGGAAAAAAAGATTATGTATATATTAGAAATATTATAACAAATACAAGTAGAAATTTATGTGAGAAAACAAATTTAAAATTAGATATAATACCTTTATTAAAATCTACTAATCTAAAACCATTAAATAACAGTCATAAAAACATATTAAAACCTCCTTCAATATTTACAACTGAAATAACCCCAAAGTATAATTCAAAAAATCCTATTTTTAGTAGAATTCCATTTTTTTTTTTCCCAGTTAAAAAGGTAAGACCAAGAACTTCCACACAAAAGTTTTATAATTCAAAAAAAATAGAAAAAGAATTTAATGATAAATATGAATTAATAAAATTATATCAACATGGATTACAAATTTTACAAAATTCAGATATTAATGGAACTGTTAATTCTAATAGTAATAGTAAAAGTAAAAGAAACATTGAAGAAATTATACCTAATATTAAAATGAAACAATTAAATAATAATGGATTTAGACAAAAAAATAGTAGTAATATTACAAATAATAATGTAAATAAGTTTTCTTTTAATAAAAAAATGATTAATAAAAAATTAAAATTAACTAATGATATTAATTCCAAAATAAATAAAAAAATACTTTATTTAAGTCAAATTCAAACAACAGGAAACAATGATTCAAAAAGTAAAATGAGAAGAAATTTTAAAGAATTTTAATTTTAATATAGTTAATTATTATTCTCAAAGAATAATTGTATATTAAAAAAGAATAATATATATACATAAAAAATAAATATTATATATAAATTATTTTAAATCATGTATAGTTAATACTTTATTTGGAATAAAATTATATGTTTTTCTAAAGAAATTAAATCCAGAATTTTCAGCTTTTTGCTTTAATTTATTTTTATTCATCATAGAAATTTTTGAACGGAAATTTTTTTCTCTTATATCACGATTATTATTTTGAATAATAGGAAAAATTAAATTTGTATTATTCTTCTGATCTAAAAATCCATTAATATTGTTATGAAAATCTTCACTTTTAACAACAATAGGTTTTTTATTATTAATTACTTTATTTATATTATTATTACCATTATCAATATGAAAGTTTTTGAATTCATTTTTATTTTCTTCTTTTTTAGCATGAGAAGATCCTAATCTTTTACTTCTTAAATTTTCTTGATCTAATTTCAAAACATTAATATTCATATCAGCTTTAATTAAATCATTTTCATTATTATTAAAAAGCATATTTAAACCTTTTGAATCTTGGAATTTATCTCTTGTAGAAATATTATCATTATTAGAAATTAAAGTTGGATTATTTCTCAATTCTTTTCTTTTAAAAAATCCTTCTTGTGTTCCACTCATACTTTTACTCATAATATTAGAAGAAAAAAATTTAGAATCAAAAAAACCATGTTGAGTAACATTAGCATTAATGTTATTTGATATATTAGAATTAGTATTATTTTCTAATTTATCATCTACATTATTAGTAGAAATAATTCTATTAGTTCTTCTACTTTGTAAACTTTTTCTTTTTTCAGGTAATCCTTTAAACCATTTATAAAAAGTTTTCCCAGCAGAAAGTACATTTCCATTTTTATGAATATTATTATTATTAATAATATTATTATTTGAAGAAGAAGTACTAACAGAACCATTATTATCATTTAAATTATTATTATTTAAATTCTTTTTCTTTCCTCCTTCTTTATTCATATAATTATTACTATTTTTATTATTAGCTGTATTACTTCTATTATTGTTATGATGTTTATTATATTTATTTTTAATTCTATCTGGAATTAAATCAATAGCATCTGTTGCACTTGGTCTTTTATGTTTATCCTTAGTCATTAATTTCAAAACAAATTGAAATAATTTATCAGTATAACAATCAGGAAGAGAAGGGGGTTGTTCGTTAACGATAGCTTGACCTAATCTAATTAAATTTTCATCATTAAAAGGAGGAACAGTTTTAGCTAAATGATATAATGAACAACCAAGACTCCATATATCTGCTTTATAATCATATCTTTCTTTTTTAACCAATTCAGGAGGTAAATATAATGGAGTTCCTACTCTACTCATTTTCATTTCTTTTTTTGTTAATAATTTACTCATTCCCATATCACCTATTTTAATTACTTTATCTTTTGCCATAAATATATTTAATAATTTTATATCTCTATGAATTACATTTTGAGAATGTAAATATTCTAAAGCTAAAAGACATTGATATGCTATATCCCATATTATATCTTCATTTACATATACTTTTTTTTTTCTTACTGAATGAAGGAGAGAATATAAATCTCCATATTCACAAAATTCCATTATTATATATATTCCTTCTTTATCTATTATACTTGTAATATATCTTACTAAATTTGGATGAGATAATTTTGAAAGAATGTTTATTTCGTTTTTTTTATCTGTTGTTTTTTTTAAGTTTATTTTTTTTAAACAATAGATTTTATTGTCGGATTTTGACTGGATTTTATATACTGTACTAAATGCACCTCTACCCATTTCTTGTAGGATTTGATATTTTTCTGATATTATCTCTGGAAAAGTTGGAATTTGAGGATTAATATTCATTTTTTATATATGATTTATTTTTGATTTGAATATTTTTTTAAAATAAATAAATTTAAAGAGATATTAATATATGTTTGAATTATAAGAAATTTATTTTTATAATTTAAAAAAATTGTTTCATACTAATTATAATAAATAAATAGTATAATAAAAAATATATATATAAATAGAATAATGAATATATATTTTATTTTGTTATTTTCTATAAATAATATCTTCTTTATTTTCAAATTTATTGTGAAAAAGAATTTTTTTAGATAATCTATTTGGAGTTTGATGTATAGATGATACATTTTCATTGTTAATATCGTTTTCATTATTTTCATTGATTTCGGATAAATCTAAATCAGTAAAATCTTCATCATCATCATCAATAATTATATTATTTTTTTCTGTTAAATAATTATTAAATTTATTACCAAATGAAAAAAATCCTTTTTTAATTGGAATTCTTTTTAATTGTGTTCCATTATTCTTTTTATCAACAACAAAAGAATATTTATTAACTTGATTTACTTCAATTTCTTCTCCTATGTTTAAATTATTTTTACTAAATAAATTTGGTTCACTATTATAACTATTTAATTTCTTTTTATTACAATTTTTATTTGAATTTTGACTTGAATTATTAAAACAATTTTCTCTTGAATAATTATTTACATTTAGATTAAAATTTAAATTTATATTTTTTTGAGAATCTAAATCAATACTTTTTCTCATCATGTCATTTTCATCAAATGAACTACTTCTTGAATTATTTTTAGTTGAATTTTTATTATTATTAATAATTATAGTCGAATAAGGTTTTGAAATTAAACCTTCTTTAGATATATCTGAAGTTTCAAGTTCATTTAATCCATTAAAAATTGTTGAAAAAATTTTATTGTATAAAGTTAATCTGTTATCTGATAAAGAAGAAATTGAATTATCAAAATCTATATTATTATTATTATTTATATTTTGTTCTTCAATTTCTTTTTTCTTTTTTTTAATTTCGGTTTGCAATTTTTTTGTTTTTTCTATTAAATTATTTAAAACAGAAATAAAATTATCTTTTTTTTCTTTTTCAATAGTTTCATTTAGTAAATAGTGCATAAAATCTTCATTATCACTTAAATTTCTAAACTCTTTTATTAAATTTACAAATTCGTTATTTTCTTCTAATAGATTTATAAAACTAGGTTGTTGAGTAAAAAAACTGTTATTTAAATTGCTTCTTAGATTATAAAAAGAATTATTGTTTAAATTTGATTTTTCAAATTGTTTTTTTCTTATTGTTTCATTTATTTTTTTATTGTTTGATATTGAAAAACTTGATTGAATTGAATTATTTCCTATTGTTGAATAACTTTTATTTTTTATTTTTTTTTTTGTATATATATTTGGTTTTTGAGTTGTTATAATTATATTTTCTTTTTTGTCTTTTAATTCTATTATTGAATTTGATGATGGTATATTTAAGTTTATAAATTTTTTTTTCATTTATTTTTATTTTAATTTAAAACTTATCAAAAACCTTCTAATAATAATTTGAAAAAAACGAAAAAAAATATTAATTAAAAAAGAATCAAAAATCAAAAGGAAAAATTTATTAAAAATATAAAAATGATAAATATGAAATATTTTATTTTAAAATTGTTTTTAACATTATTTTTATTTAAATTCATTATAAATTCATCTATAAGAAGACATATATCTTTATCACAATTATCAGAAAATTTCAAAATATTATTAAATCAAGAATTTACAGATTATCTATCATTTAATTGTTTATATGATTCTGATAATAATATTTTATTACATATATCAATCTATATTACTAATATATTTTTTCATCCTTATATTACTAAATTTAATTATTCTCAACATACTATTACATATGAAAATTTAATGGTTGAATATTATATAATAATTAATTTTAAATTTAATGATAATTCAAGAATCACTCAAAATTTTTTTTCTCAATTCTTTTTTAATGAATTAAATTTTGTTAAAAAAGTTGATAATTTTATTACTTATACTTATGATTTAAAAAATTTTTCAATTGATTATTCAAATATGAGGAATTATTCAATTGTAAATGAAATAATTAAAAAATGTGATATGAATATACAATCACAAATTAAAAATAGTTTTGATTTATATTTAAAACAAATGTTAACTTGTTATCCAAAAACAGATAATGAATATATTATGGAGGAAATGAGAACTCAATTTTTAACAATGACAGATTATTATTATATAGATCCAGATTCATATTCAGAATATGGTTATTTAGAAAAAATAAAAACATTAGAATATGAAAAATATATTAGAATTGAAGATAATGTTGGTTATTTTCAAAATATTACAATCAAATATGAATTAGAGAATAAATCTTATTTAAGAAGAAGTACATATGATGTTTATATTGATAAAATAACAATGAATTTAAATTCAAAAGAAATTACATTAGGTAATTTTGAGGTAAGTTCAATGTATTCTTTAATTCGTCATTTATTGCCAAAATTTTTTGAGTATGTTTTTAATAAAGTATTGTCTAATTATATATATTAATATAATTTAATTTAAATTATATGTAAATATAATAATTTTAATAAATAATTTTTTTTAATAAATAATCAACAATATATTGAAACAAATGGAAGAAGAAAAAATAAAATTAAGAACAATAGAATATATTTTAAATAAATACAGTTTTAATTCAATAACTCTTTTACTATTTATAGCTATATCAATGGGCATAACAGCAGATGGATGTGAAATGACATTAATGGCATTATTTTTAATACCTTTGAAAAAATATTATAATTTATCAAATTTCCAACTTCAAATAATTTCAAGTATTCTTTTCCTAGGAGTTGCAATAGGTTCATATTTAACAGGATATATTTTAGCAAAATTTAGAAGAAGAACAATAATAATAAATTCATATATAGCATTATTTATAGCGCATACAACATTATCTTTTATCCCAAATATTATTGTATTTTCAATTTCAAGATTTGCAATTGGATTTTTTTTAGGATTAATTATTCCAATATCATTAAATTCTTTAGGTGAATTTTTACCTACTAATAATAGAGCATTTATTTTAACTTCTATTTGGCTTTTTTTTAGTATTGGTCAAGGTTGTAATGCTTTATTTATGTTAATTGGAATGCCTAATTTTGAAGTTGATAGAATGAAATATGTTATGTTTAGTTTAAATAGTCTAGTTATTGCTTCTTTAATTTTAAACGATAATTTCTTTATTGAAAGTCCTAGATATTTAATTATGAAAGGAGAAAATGAAACTGCTTTTGCTTTATTAAATCAAATGTTAAGTAAGATTAATGAAGATAAATTATCTGATGAAGAAAAAGATAATTTAATCAAAATAAATAAAAAACATAAAGAAGAAGATCACAATAAAGAAAATAAATTCATTACATTATTTACTGATAATTATTTTCAAACTACAGTGTTGTCAATTGGAATAATGTTTATAATATCATTTCTATTATATGGAGTTTTAGTAATATCTACTTTAACAATGAAAGAATTTAACTCATTAAAAAATCCTCAAATTTCAAATAATACAATATTAGCAAATGCAAATGATACTTTTTATGATAAATTAGTAAATAATACAAATAATAATCCAATTAAAAATCATATTAAAAGTGACAATAATATAAATAATTATCCTAAAATTTTAATTGGACAAATTATATCAGCTTTTGTTTCAATGTTTGGTAATTTAATAGGAGGAGCTTTATGTGAAGTACCATATTTTGGAAGAATAAAAACAATATATATTGGATTTGTTACAAGTTTTATTTGTTCATTTTTAGTTTTAATAATTGGACAAGATTTTTATACTGAATTATATAGTGTTTATTTAACTTTTGTTTTAGTTGCTTTTAATGTTTATTTAACTTATGTTGTAGAAGTTTATCCTACTAAAATTAGAGATATGTCTTCTGGATTTTTATTTGGTTGTTTAAGAATGAGTGGTTTTCTTTCTCAATTTGTTTATTTATCTATGAATAAAATTCACTTTTTATTTCCTTATTTTTTTACTGCTTTAATCTCTTTTCTTGGAGCTTTCTTTACTCGGAAATTACCTCATGAAACTTGTGGACAACCTTTAGATTTTAGTTTTGATAAAAAAGATATTGAAGAAGAAGAACAAAAATTAATTAATATTTAATATAAGTAATAAAAAAGGTATTTGTTTTTAAAGTAATTTTTTTATTAGTTTTATTTATTTATTTTTTATTTGTAAAAATGGATAAAATTAATTTATTCTTATATAATTACAATTTTTACCATTCAGGGTTTTTCGAAATTTAAAGGTATTAATGAGAATTTTGATTTAATAAAATGAATAAAATAAAATTATATTTTTATTGAAGTTTTAATTATTATTATTTTATTAATGTATTGTAATTGGAAACAAAGGAAATATAATATTCCTTCATTTATTGATAAAATGCAAATTATTTATTTAAAAAAAACCCTTATTTTTAAAATAGTGATTAAAATTCAGAAAGAAAACTTTCTCTTGTCAAATATATTTATTTAATGATACAAAAATATATTTTTTTAAAATTAACCCCAAAAATATAGAAAATAATATTATTTTATATTTTCTAAAATTTGGTAAAAATATATATAAAGATATAAAGAAAAAATTTTTATACAACAACAAAAATGACCCAAATAATAAATTATAACAATAAAATGTTTTTTGAAGGAAAATTCAAAATATTGTCAGAAACAGAGCCAAAGATAGAGTATGATTTTCAAAATTCAGAAAAATATGTAAAAATAGGAAATAATCTTACTTTAAAATTAGTTAAAATTCCTAATTCAAAAAAAATAAAGAATGTAAATAATAATGAAGAAACAAAGAAAAAGAATTTAAATGAATTTGAAATAATTTTAATATATGATAATAGAGATTCAATGGTTTCAAAAGAAAAACCAACATTTAATGTTTCAAAACCAAATGATTTATCAAAAAATAATGAACCAATTATTATGATTGAAAAATCTCCTTCAAAAAAGAATAATAATGAAAAGATAGAATTATTAAGAGATAATCTTTTAAATAAAAAACCAAATATTGAATATAATTCTTCTTTATCAACTTCACTTCAAATTCCAGAAGATGAATTTAAAAAAACAAATTCATGTATCCTAAATAAAAAAGTAATTGAATTAAATGAAGAAGAAATTAATAATGAAAAAATTAGTTCAAAAAGTCAAATGTTGTTTGAAAAAGAAAATGTTGGTTTATCGGAAAAGAATCCTGAAAAACTAATTAAGAAGAAAAGAAAAAGAGATGATGAAGAAAAAAAAATTCAAATAGTTATTGATAATTCCACTTTAAATCCAGGAAATAATGATTTGATTACATATAGTGAACCAAAAATAAATAAATCTGTTATGAATAAATCTAATATTATGAACAAGCAAATTATTAAAAATGATGAAAAGAAAATTGAACAAAAATCGAAAAGAGGAAGAAAAAAGAAAAATTGTTAAGTAAATTAGTTATTTTTTATTTTTATTATATTTTCTTGAAATTATCATTTTAATGGTTAATATAAAATTTAAGTAAAATTTTTTCAACAAAAAAATATTTTATTTATTATATAAAATTTAGAATTATATATACCTCATAAAATTTAAAAAATAAATATATTTTTAATATTATATTATATTCAAATAATATTATAATAACAGAAAAAAACTTTAAAATATTTTACATTCTTAATATTTACTTTCAATCCAAGCTTCTAATTCAGGAGTATTATTAATTACAGTAGTAGGAATAATTTTCATAATACATCTGGAAACGCTAATATAATAAACTAATTTATTAATAAAACAGAACCCAATATATATATAAAGGCAAATAACAGTACATGATAAAATGGAAACAAGACTAATAACAATGTTTCTTTTAGTATTAAGATATTCTAATAAATTTTTCTTACAAAGTATACTAAAATTATCCGAAACATCTATCACATATTTATAAAAAACTTTTTCTAAAATATTAAAAGAATCACTTTCATATAAATAATAATTTATAAATGATTCTTCTCTACCATCTTTTAAAGTGATAATAGTATTTTTTTTTATGGATTGATCCTTATAAATATTATCAATAGTTTCATCAATTAATTTTAATATACTTTCAGTATTATTTGCACTTTGAATTAATTCATCTTTAATACAATTATTATAATCATCATCATCTTTATTCATAAAGACAACAGCACAAGCATCTAATAAGAATTTCTTATTATAAAAAGTATCTAATTCATCATAAATAGAAAGAGCTTGAACAATATCTTGTACTTCATATATATTAATTAAATCAGTAAAATTTAAATTAGTTGTTATATCACAATTAGACATAGAACATTTAACTTTTACAATAGAAGAACTTGAATTTAATATTTTTCCATAAACAAATTCTTCAATATTTATAATTTTATTAGTAGATTTAACCATTTCATCAGTTAAAATAAAAACAGGAATTAAAAATCCAGTAAGAACACAGAATAAAATCCCAGTTTGGAAATAAGAAAAATTTAATATTTTCAAAGGTATATTTTTCTTAGCATCTATATTAAAACCATTTGAATCTATATTTTGAGAAGGTTGATTTGGATTTATTGTAGTTGGATTTACAGTAGTTCCTTCACCACCTTGTTCTTCATTTTTTTTCTCTTCTCCTCCACCATTATTTTTTGCTTCTCTTTCTCTATATTTTTTTAATATTACATTAAATCCTTCTATTTTTTTTACTGTATCTTCTATTTGAGTCAATTTTATTTTTGTTACTTTTTCTATTCCTTCACTCATATTTTTATTTGTTAAATGAAGTAATATTGCATATACTATACATAAAATTACCATTAAAGATGCATAACATATTAAAAATATTATTAATATTATACTAGAATCTGAGTTAAAGTCTTTTAAAATTTGAGGTATTGTTCTTAATTTATCATATTGATTTGGAAGTAAATTATCATAAGTGTTTTCTATCGCCATAAATGTTATATATTTTATATATTGAAGAGAACTTTTCGTTAAATTTTCATTTGACATTGTTAAGGAAAAATAATCGTTTTTTAAAACTGAATTTATATTACTTAAACTTTGACCTATTGCCATTGGAAAACATTCAACATCATATAAATTTTTATATGTATATGTTATTTTTTGATTATCCCAAAATAATTCTTTTTGTTTTTTATCACTTATAAAGTTTGATATATGATCTTCTAAATCACCAAATTTATCTGTTATATTGTCATACCATCTAAAAGCAAATTTTTTCATTTCTTCAAAATATTGTTGACTATCAGTTATATAAGAATTAAAATAATAATCTCCTTTTTCCATTTTATCTGAATATAATGCTTTAAGAGAAATTAAAGTTCCAATTAAATTATTCATCCAAATTGTAGTCTGGAATAAATTAATATTTAATTCATTAATATCTTTTAAATTTTTATAAATGTTTAAAAACAAAGTAATATAAATTATTCCATAAATAAAAGATAAAATTGCAATTGCAAGAACAGTAACTTTAATATATTTCAAAGTAAAAAAATTAGAAATATCATTTAATAAATTTGCTCTTATTTCTTCAATTCTATTTTTTTTAACTAAATCAGCATTAAAACTAGAATGACTCATTTGAGAAGCATTTTCATCCATTAATTCTTCTTTTTCTTTTTTTCCATGAACCATACTCATTTTAATTATATCATCTTTAAATACACTCAATAATTTCTGAAAATCAGGATTTTCTTCTTTTAAATAAGGAATTCTAGTTTGTTGTTCAATTATTTTTTCTTTTTCATTATAAAGAACTTCAAATAAAGGTTTAATTGCATTTGCTTTATCTTTTTTATATTTATTTAATTTAGGTTCAATTTCATTTAAAGAATCATCATCACTTTTTGAACCTTCATTTTTATCATCAACACATCTTACTACATAACTCATATTTTTAACTCCAAATTTATATTTATCAAAAGTAAAATTAAATTTATATTCTTTACTATTAGAATCCCTATTGCAATCATCAATTAAAGATTCTAATTGATCAAAATCTCCATGTTTAAATAATTCTTTATATTTTTTAACTTTTGCAATAAAATCTTTTTCTTCATCAGATTTCTTATTAAAATCTAATTTACTATTAGCTTGATTTATTTTAGAAGAATCACCGTTGTAATTATTATCATTATTAACATTTAAATATCCATTAGGAGTATTTCCAGGAGTAGGAGTAATTCCTCCTGGAGTTGGAGTTGGATTAGAAGGTTCAATAATATTAATTTTAACTTCTTTATTATTACTATTATATTCAAAAAAATTACTATTAATATTAGTGCTATTTAAATTACTATTTCTTCTAATAGCACTTTCATTTTTATTTTCATTATTTCTAACTGAAAATCCACTTACAGAAAATTTCGAAACATCTTTTTTAATATTTGATTCAACTTTACTAGAAGTTCCTTCTTGAACATTAATTCTATCATTATCATCAACTAATAAATCACTTTCACCAAATTCATCATTTGAATCATTTCCATTATCTTCTTCTGCATCTGCTTCAGCAGCTGCTGCTGCTTCTACTGTCATTGTCCCTGCTGCTATTGCTTTATTTTGTTCTGCTAATCTTAATAATCTTTTATTTGTTGAATCTGAAAAATCCATTAAAAATTGAGGTAATCTTATTTCATATTCTAATTCAATATTCTCATTTATTTCTATATTATCATTATGAATTATATTCTCTGTTTTGTCTTCTTTTTTCTTTTCTTTTGTTTCCTTGTTTTCTGAATTTATTGATGATGTTTCATTTAAAGATTCTATTATTGCTGAACTTTGAGATTTTTTTTCTTTTAAATTTTGCTTTTTCCCTTGAAGAAATATTTTATAGAAATTTACAAATTTTTTACATATTACATAAAATGGAATGTCATTATCTTGGAAAAGTATTTTATTATCACAATTTAATATTTTCAATAATTTTGGTGACATTCCTTGTATATTAAAATGATGATCTAAAAATATTACATCATCTATATTTTCTTTTGTTATTAATCCTACAAAATATACACTATCATTTAATATTGGAAATAATTTTATTGCTAATCTAATTACTATTATTGCATTATCCTTATTTTTTGCATAAGTTTTAATTTCTTTTTGATCTATTATTTTTCTTTCTCCTATTTGATAATATTTTTCTATAAAACTTCTATGAATTTTTGAAAATATTTTAGGCATTAAAGATGTTAAATTCATTCCTTTTAATTCTTCTGGTTTATATTTAAATATAGTTTCTATTTCTAAATTTGTTTTTTCTATTAAACCTTCTTTTCCTTTATCTGCATTTGCTATTATAATTCCAGTTTCTCTATTAAATAATACTGAATAAAAATTTTGTCCAATATGTTCTGAAAAATTTTCACTTTTTCTTTTTAAACCTTCTAAATCTCTTTTTTTTAAATCATCATCATTTATTTGTTCAACATAATCAAAATATAAATCAAATAATTCATTAACTCCATTATAAATTTCTAATAATCTCTTCCATAAAATTTCAATCTTATCTTTAGTTAACCTAATTCTATCAGTTAAACTAAATATTTTATTAAAATCAATTTGTTTTCTATAATCTAATTGGGATCTTCTGAAAATTTTCCAAAATTCAAGAGATAAATTAATATCATTATTAATTTCGTCAACTAAATTTTGACTAATATCTTCATATTTAAAATACATTGTTGCATCTAATTCATCTAAATTTGAACAAGTTTCATTTGGTGGCTTTAATTTTTCAGTTAATAATTTTGAAATTCTTAATCTTAATCTTTCATATGAAAATTGCTCTTGTAAAGTCATATTCATTTCTTTTGCTTTTTTACAATAAAACATTGCTAAACAATAATTACCTATTATTTCTAAATAATATAAAGATAAATTAATTATTAAATCGGGAGAATATTTATTTGAATCAATAAAATATTTTGATATTGTTATTATGAAATTTATCATGAAAACTCTATCTTCTATAAATAATTTACTTCTATCACTCCATTCATCTGTTATTGGTAAATATAGTCTTTTATGTGTTTTTGCAATACACTTCTTATCTGGACATTCTAAAAGATGCATTTGCATTATTCCTGAAAATAATGCTTTGTCTTCTGGATTTTCTTCAATATGATTCATTTTATCTATTAAATTTTTGATGTAGAAAAGTAAATAAAATCTATTATTTATTTTATAATATGGTGTATCTAAAAATACTTTTTCTTCAATTTTATATTTTAAATTAAAATAAAAATATAATATTATTACACTTGAAACTAAATATATTATTCCTTTTTCTTGGTAATCAATATATGCGAAAATGAAAAAAAAAATAGAAGTCCATAAATATAAAATATGAAATAAACCAGCATAATTGTTGGTAATTTTATCATAGAAAGGATAATGATTAATAAAGAAATGAAATTGTATAATTGACATTCCAATATTATAAAATAAAAAAAGTTCTTTTGATAAAGAAGTAACTTGAGTTAATAAAAAAGAATAAACAATAGTATTTAAAGAAGTATATAATTCATAATTACAAGCAATTCTAGAATAAAAACTAGTTGATAAATACATAGCATCACAATAAAAAAATTGTATTATAACTGTAAAAAAAGAAGCCATAATAAACATAATAACTGAAATAACCGCAGGAAAATAATTATCTTTTACAGTACATGAAACTCCTTTAAAAAAAGGATTTTTATCTTCAAAACAAAAATTACAAAAAGCTAAATCAAACATTATATTAGAACCTATATAAATCATAAATTTAATATAAAAATTAAGTATCATTTCAGAATATGTATAAAAAGAATTTCTTGTAATTTTATAACAAGTAATAATAAAATGAATAGAAAAAAATAATAAAATTATCAAAGCAATTACTAAAATTGTTTTAAAATGAGAATATTTATTAACAAATAAATCTCTTATTCTAAATATTTTTTCAATATAATTTAATATTTTATCTGATGTTGAATTTTTTATATCAAAAACACCTAAAAATTCTGAAAAAAAACCTGATATCATTTGAGTATAAAATATAAGCATAAAAAATAAAGCTTCACTTCTTGACGAATTTTGATTTGTAATCAATAAATCCATTAATACATAAAATTTATGCTTATATGAAAGTTTATCTTGGGAGAATAATTCAAAATCCTTTGATGACATTAAAAATCTTTTTAATAAATATTATTAATTACTCATATTAAACAATTTTATTAACTTAAAATTATTTTTTCTAAGAAATTAATAAAAATAAACTGAATTATATTAATATTTTAAACATTAAATTATTTCAAAAAGCTTGAAAAACAGAACAGAATAATTATTTAATTTACAGAAGCATTAAAATTTTAAATATACATATTTTTCTGTTCTAATTTATTTATAATTAAAATATTATAAAAAATTATTTATATAACTCTTTACAAACCTTATATTAAATTAATTGCACAATAATTTTTAATTCATCGTATTTAATGAATAATTCCTCTTAATCTTCTTTAAAAATTTTGGTTCAAAATAATTTTTTAATCAATAAAAATAAAATGATTTTATTTAACATAAAATAACTTTTTATTTTTTATATTTTTTCATTAATAAATTTCATTAATATAGTTTATTCTTTTAATTATTTATTAAATATATTTATAACAATTTTGAAAAATATTATTTAAATGAAAAATCTAAATAATATATAGGTTTTAAAATTTGAATTTAAATTAAAAATTAAATCTTTCAAAAAAAAATAAAAAAATGTCCTCTTCAAATTCCCAAAAACAAACAGAATCACATCCTCAAAGTCCATTTACAAAATTTGCTGAAAATCAAAATCAAACAATAAATCAACCAATAGCAATATCAAAATTATTTAAACCATTAAATTTAATACAAGAACCAAATTCAATATCAACATTATCAACACAGAAGGCAAATACATTAGAAGAAAATATGCATTTTCCAATAATAGTACCTTCTCTTAGATTTGATAATTTTCATAAAATTAATATTAAAAATATTAATAATTTATCTGATAACTCAAATCAAAAAAATTATAATAAATATAGTTGTACTTGTTCAAAAACAAAATGTATTAAAAAATATTGTGAATGTTTTGCAAATGGAAGATTATGTATTGCATGTCATTGTATTGATTGTTTAAACAAACCAATTTTTCAAAAAAACGAAAATGAAATAAATAAAAATTTAAATAATGATATTTCTAATAATAATAATGATATTACTGTTAATAATAACAATGAAATAAGTGTTAATAATAATAATGATAATAGTGTTAATTCAGATAATTTAATTCAAAATGATATTTCTTTTATTTCTTGTACTTGTTCAAAATCTTTTTGTAATAAAAAATATTGTGAATGTTTTAAAGCTGGAAAAAAATGTAGTGAAAAATGTAGATGTTTACATTGTTTGAATGGAAATAATAATAATGAAATTAATGACAATTTTTTGAATGAGGATAATTTTTATAATAATAATAATGACAATAATTTAAATAAAATTAAACCTGAAGACTTTATTATGCAAACTACTTCTGTTTTTATAAGTAATAAACAAACTATTATTCATGTTGAAAAAAAAGGAAAAGAAGAGATGAAATTAATATCTTTAAAAAGAAATAGGGATAATGCTTAATTGGGTTTAAATAAATAAAAAGATATTTATTATTATATAGTAAAAACAATTAATTTCATTTTAATTATTTTTAAAATTAATTAAATTATTTATAAAAAAATAATGTCTTTTCTATAAACAAAATAAATAAAAACTATTAAAATTTTGATTCATAAAAAAAATAAAATTCATAAAAAATCTCAAAAAAATTTCCTTATACTCAAAATAAAAATTAAAAAAAATAAACAATCAACAAAAAATAAAAAACAAAAATTAAAAAATGATGAAAAGTAAATCAAAAACAAAAAAAGTGTTTGTAGATATTAAAAATGATAAAAAGCAAAATATTCCTAATTCCAAATTAAATCAAAATAATATGTTAAGACGTTTTAATTCCCATGATATTTATAATACAGTTAGAGGAACAAAAATAAAAAATAATCAAAATTCTCAAAAAAACTCTTCTAACGATAATAAAATTTTGACAATAAATTTAAACCTTAAAAATTCAGAAGAAAATAATCAAAAGCAAAATTTTAATAAAAAAAATGAATATGGAATAAGATATTCTTCAAATTCAAAAGATAAAGAAAATTTAGGAAAAAATAAGATTAAAACAGAATATATTAAATCAAAAAGTAATCAAAGATTTTCAACAAATAAACAAATAGAAAAAATAAATTTATATATAAATTCTGGAAGAAGAAATCAAATAGATTCAATTAAAATATTAAATGAAGAAAGTATTCAAGAATTAGAAACAGAAGATAATTATAATTGTATAGATAATGCTAATAATGAAATGTTAAAAACAGAAGGAAATAATAATCCAATTAATAATAATTTAGATAATGAAAATTTATATAAAAATTATTATAGTGAACCTCAAAAAAATATAAAAGAAAATAATATTAATTCTGTTTTAAATTTAAATTTACAATTTTTAGCAAATGCAAAAAAAAATGATAAAGATTTAGTTCTTGAGTGTTTGTCGAAAAAAGGAATTAATATTAATTATCAAAATGAAAATGGATGGAGTGCTTTGCATTTTGCTTGTGATGAAGGAAATTTAAAAATAGTAGAAATATTATTAAAAGCTCAAATTGATGTTAATTTATTAACAAATGAAAAAAAAACAGCAATTCATTTTGCTGCTTCAAGAGGATATTTTGATATAAGTAAATTATTAATTGAAAAAAAAGCTAATTTAAATTTAAGTGATAATGAAAAAAATTTACCTGTTCATTTATGTGCTATGACAACACATAATGAATTATTAAATTATTTATTAGAACAAAATCCTCAAAGTGCTCTTTCTAAAAATTTATATGGGAAAACTCCTTATGATTTAGCTATTAATGATGAAAATAGGGAAATTATTCAAAAATTCATTCCTGGAAATAATAATATAAATAAATCTAAAAATTCTAATAATAATAATAATAAAAATCCTCCCAATAATTTTATGAAAGAACAATGTAGAAGGATTAAAATTCATAATACTAATTCAAAACAAATAAATTCTTTAATGAAAACAATAAATCAAAATGGTAGAAAATCAATTCCTAAAAAAGGACCAGTAACAACAAAATATTCAAAACCAAAATCAGAAAAATCAAATAACCGTGATAATAATAATAATAATATAAATTCAAATAAATATAATAAGAAAATAAATAGTAATGTTATTATGGTTTCTACTTCTTCTAATTATTCAAGTGGAAATAATACAGTAGCAAATACACCATATTATAATACTACTCAAGGAAATTTTAATTATAATTCAAATAATAATTCTAAAATAAAAAAACAACCTGAAAGAGTTAAAGTTGTTTTAGAATCTCCTAAAAAAATTTCCTGTGATATGCCACCACAAAATCAATTAAATAAAAATAGAACAAAGAGTAGATATAATAATAATAGTAATAATAATAATATTAATAATTCTAATAATATTCATACTAATAAATCTACTAGTAAAAACTTACATAAAGATAATTTAAATGTAAATTTAAGTAAAAATAAAAAGAACAACAGTTCAAACAATAATAATGTTAATAATAATTCTACAAATACAAAAAAAACTATTTCTATTTTTTCTTCCAAAATTTCTGCAACTTCAAGAAAAACTGCAAGTGGTTGTCCTGATAAAATTTCTTCTGTCAATAATTCTAATCATAATAATATTCATTCAAATTTAATAATTAATCAAAATAATAATGATGCAAATAATAATTTAAATATTAAAAATAAAGAATTAGGAAAACATAGAACAATATCAGTTCCTCGATTTTCAAATTATCATTTAAATATTTCAAACAATAATAATAATAATAATAATAATATGAATAATAATAACAGTAATAATATAAATGAAAAAGGAAGTGTAAATAAATTTAAAAGACAAGAAAAAAGACGAAAAAGTTTATCTGATTCTCGAAAGAACAAAATAGTAAAAAAAAGCACAAACCAAAAATTAAATAATTTCAACTTAATAGAAAATATAGAAATTTCATTAGAATTTGACAACAATGAAAAATTAAATTCATTAAAAAAAGTAAATTCAAACAACAATCTAAAAATAACAAATAATATATCAATAAATCCTCAAAATAAAAACATAGAAAAACAAAACATAAATAAAACTTCTCAAAAAACTGTATTAAATACCTTAAATCCAAATAATAAAGGTAAGCCAATAATATCAACAATAATAAATTTATCAGAAGTGAAAAATTTATCAAACGAAGAAGACCTTCCAACTATAAATAATAATTCAGAAACAAACAACCATTCTTCAAACGATAATAACACATCAAATCAAATATTATTAAATACTTCAAAAACAGATTTGAAGGAAGTATCTATGTCCAACTCCTCTCACGCTTCCTCCCCATCATCTTCCTCACATGAGAATGGAAATGACATTGAAAATGAGAACAATAATGAAAATGATAACAATACATCTTCATTAAACAACTCTCTCTCTTCAAATTCTACTGAAGAAAAAATAGGACCTTCTTCTTTCATTTGTATTGCTTTATTAGGTCGTGGTTCTTTCGGAGAAGTTTATTTAGTAAAACATAAGAAAACAAATGAAAAATATGCAATGAAAGTTCTTGATAAAAATAGAATTGCTGAACAAAATATATTTAAATATGCAATGACAGAAAGAAATGTTTTAAGTATAGTTCAGAATCCTTTCATTGTAAAATTAAATTATGCTTTTCAAACAAATGAAAAATTATTCCTTTTACTTGATTATTGTCCAGGAGGTGATTTAGCAGAACAATTACAATTACAAACTCGTTTTTCAGAAGAAAAGGCCAAATTTTATTTATGTGAAGTGATATTAGCCTTAGGAGAATTACATAAAAAAGATATAATATTTCGTGATTTGAAGCCAGATAATGTAGTAATAGATAAAGAAGGACATGCAATGTTAACTGATTTTGGTTTATCCAGAGAAGGAGTTTATGATACAAAAATAGCAAAAAGTTTTTGTGGTTCAATAGCATATTTAGCTCCTGAAATGTTAAGTAGAACTGGACATGGAAAAGCAGTTGATTGGTATTTATTAGGAGTTTTATTTTATGAAATGTTAGTTGGAATTCCACCTTATTTTACTAATAGTAAAGAACAAATTTTTAGAAATATTGAAAAAGCTGATTTAAAAATACCCAATTTTATTTCTAATAAAGCTCAAAAACTTATAAAAGCTCTTTTAAAAAAAGATCCTAATTTAAGATTAGGAAGTAAAGGTGATGTTGAAGAAATTATGAAATTTAATTATTTTAAAGATGTTGATTGGAATAAAGTTTATAATAGAGAATTAAAACCTCCAAAAAATATTCAAGACGGAAGGCAAATTAAATTATTTAAAGAACCTAAATTATTTGCTGATGATGAAGATGATGATGTTCCTGATGAAAATAATGATGATAATACTAAATTTGAAGGATGGAGTTTTGTTCAAGGAAATAATCAGAAATTAGAAAGTAATAATCAATGTCAAATTCATAGTCAAAGTCAAATGAATAATAATAGGAGTTATAATAAGAAGAAGTAAATTTCTTTTTTTTTTAGTTTTTTTTGGTTTGGAATTTTTAAGTTATAAAAAATTTTTTTTTGTTTTTTGTTTGAAGAGATTATATTGTTAAAAAAGGAGATTTTTAGGTTATTTTGTTTTTTTTTTGTTGTTTATATATATATTGTTTAATTAAAATATTAAAATAATATTTATAGTTTTAATTTTTGTTTTATTAATTATGAATAAAAAATGAAAATCATAAATTAAAATAAAAATAAAAAATTATTTTGATATCTCAAAACTTTTTTTTTTATAAACAATAGCATAAACATCTTCGAATTTAATTTCTTTATTTATATCTTCAATAACAAAACAAGCAGAATCATTAAAAAGATGCCATTTATTTGACAAAGGATGTTTACAATAAACATTGTAATGACCTGTCATATTGTTTCCAGTAAAATTTAAAACAGAAATTAATTCATATATATTATCTTCTGATTTTCTTTTAGAATATTTTGTTAAATCTAAATTTTCATTTATTGGAAATTTAATAGGTATTTTGTGTAAATAACCGCTTATTTTTTTTTCAAAATAGATTACCAGTATTTTTGGTAAATAATAAATATCTAATTGTTTAATAGCATAAACATTTTTTTGACATTTTTCACAATAATAGGAATTATTATAATCAAATTTTTCATAATCTATATAATCATTAAGTAATTCATTTAAACTATTCATATTATTTATTATTGTTTCTTCAGTTTGAATATCTTGACTTGGACTATTTTTTTTTTCAATTTCTAAATAAGGATCTAATGTTTCAATTTTATTTGAATTAATTTTTGTTTCTATTTTTTTTAATTTTGATAATTGAGACTTAAACCATATAATATAAATTATATAATTTTTAAATTCATAACCTTCACCTTTGTCATTAATATTTTTAATTTTATTTGAATAATTTATAAAAAGGTCATTTGAATATGGAATAGGAATATAAAAAGAAGTATTTTCTTCCAAATTTTTATTTTTTAAACAAAAACATAATATAAATGGATAAGGGTTTTCATTTTCAAAATTAGGGTTTTTCAAATATAATTCTAAATTATATCTAGAAAATTCTTTTGTTGAAATATCTTCAGTCCAATCTTTTAAAGAATATTTTTCTTTCTTAAAATTTGTATTCTCTTTAATTTCACTATCAATAATTTTATAATAATTGAAAATATTTTGATATAATTCTTCTAAGATTTGAAATTGAGATAATTTAAATAATCCTGGAAATTTTAAAAATTCTTTTGTATTTGATTCTTTAACAACAATATTAATTGCCATTAAGAAATAATAATCACTTATATTTTGACTATTGATTTCAAAATTTGAACTTTGTTCAAAAGATGAGTTTTCATTAGAAAAATGTGGGTTTGATTTTTTTGAATCTTCAAATTCTATAGTTTCTTCTGCAAATATTGTTGCGTTCAAATCAATTTGAATATTATTAAAAATTTTTAAAAAATTATCTGGTTCAATATTTTTCTTTATTACTTTTAAATCTAATTTTTTATCTTCTATTTGAATATAATCTATTTTTAAATTAATTGGATCACTGAACATTTGACAGAGAAAAGTAGTTTCTTCTGGAATTGATACAATTTTGGTTTTATTTTTTGATAAAATTATTGGTTTAAAATTATCATCTTTTATTATTTTATAAATAATTTTTGATAAATGTCCAATGTTAAAATTAGCATAAATTTTTTTTTGTATTGGAATATTTATTTCAAAAGAATTATTATTTAAATTATAAGGAATTATTCTACATTTACAAAAATATAATTGATTTTTTCCCGGGAAATTTATTTTTTTATTTAATTTTCTCTTATTATTCTTTAAATTTTTAATCTCTTCTTTTGAAGGTTTATTTGTTTTAATAAAAATAGGTAAAGTTAATACATTAAAAATTTCAAAAATATGTTCAACATTATAACATTCATAACATGTAATTTCAGAATGGTTCATTCCATAAAACATTTTTGAAATAAATGAATCATTATAATTCTCATATAATTTCCATTCATATTGGAATCTTTCTTCTAAACTTTTTTTTCCATCTAAAGGAGTGGATAAATCTTTTCTATTTGCTTGATTTAAATCTTCATGAAGAATATCAATAAAATAAATAAAAAATTCAAGTGCATCATGTTGTTCATAACCTTTATATATCACATTATTTTTGGATATTTCTTCTAATAAATTAATCATTGTTTGCTTTATATTAAGTTCTTTTTCTTGATCATAATAATATACTTCATATTTTTTTTTATTCATTTCTAAATTTTGAATAACTACATCTTTAAAACTCCAAAGAGTACTTATTACTTTTCCAAATTTTAAAACTATTATTCCATTTGAACCCATTCTATTTTCTTTGTTTATGTGTTTCTTATATTCTCCTGTGAAAAAAAAATATGATAATTGATATATTTGACTTAATATTTGTATTACACTATTTAAATAACATGTATTTCCTAAATTTGGTAAACCTACATTTCCATAAAATGTTGATGAGCTTTTTGCTAAGTTTTTATTTTCTTTTTTTTTTGGTTTTTTAATTTGAATCAATATTGGATTATTTTGTAAAGCAGTAAAATTTATTTTTTCTAAAAAATTCGATTGTGGAAGGTCTTTAAAATTTTGAATAATCTTTTCCAATGATTCTTTTTTCTCATTTATATAATGATAATTAAAATTTTCTGTTTTAAAATATTTTGACAAAAAAGAACTAAACGTTGTTTCTGTTAATTTTTCATACATTAAATATTTTTTTTGATATTTATTTGTTTCTTCATAATATATTAGAGTTTTATGAGCTTTACTTTTTTTAATATCTTGAGAAAATGAATATTCAGTTTTCAATAATTTATATGCTTCTTCTGGTATCTCATCATAATAATCTTCACAAAAAAATAAATCTTCTTTTATCTGATTATTTATAACTCCACTTGATTTATTATCTTCTTGTTCAATATAAAAATATTTTTTTTTTTGTTTTTGAATATTATTTATAATATTTTTTGTGATTTCATCTATTTTTTTAACTTCAATGTTTTCATTATTAAAATTTTCAATTACAATATTTTTAATTGTCTCATACTCTATATTATTTTTCCAGTTTCTGAACCATTCTTTATTAATTAAATAAATATTTTCTTTTTTATTGCTATATTTGATTAAAAGGTAAAATTTAATTCTAAATTCAATATTTTTTTTTTTGGTAGGATTTTTTATTATTTTAACTAAATCAAAATTACCTTCCCCTTCTATTTGAGAAGTCATTATTTATTTATTTTTTTAATTAATTAATTATAATAAAAAATTTCTTTAATAAAAATAAAAACATTATATTCATATTCCTTGAACCACCCTATAATATATTTCTTAATAGTTTTATTATAATTTATTTATATAAATTAGAATGAATCACTCTTTAGTTCTTTTAATAGGTAAATTCAATTTAAATTTTAATTATTTTTGTTTAAATATTTTATAATAAAAAGAATGATATTGATTAAATTAACATTCAATTAATTACATAATTATAGAAATTATTTTTCAAATTGAATCCTTGTTAATAGTATAAATCAAACAATTAAATAATTAAAATTCATATATCTCAAATTTAGAAAAAATCTATGGATAAATTAAAATTAAAAAGCATAATAACATATAATTTTTTCGTATCAATTATCCCATAAATAAAATCTAAGTTAATTATCTTATAATTTATCAATTATTATCAACACATCTGAAAAATTTAGTTTATAAATGAAAATTAATATAATTACTAAATACAAAAAACATATTTTATTACAAATATATATTTTAATTTATTTGCTCTTCACTTATATCTGATTCTTCATTTTTAAAAAAATGTTTATTTTTCTTTTTCTTTTTAATTACTTTATAAAACTTTACTTTAGGTAAAGAAAAAGATTTATAATTAAAACCATCACTTGAAGTTTTTAACATAATTTCACATTTTTTATTAAGAGAATTAATTGATTCAACAATATCTTTTTCTTTTTTTTCAACCTTTGAAATAAATTTTTTATTAAGAGAAATTTTTTGATAAGTGAAATTCCTTAAATATTTAAACTTTTTTTCTAATTTTTTAAGTGCATCTTTTGAAAAACTATCTCCAATAGTATTAATAAGATTAACTTGATAATTTATTAAATCAAATTTATCTTTTGATTTTTTTGCTTTTTCTATTCTTTCAATAACTTGAGGAGATATTTTATAAATATTATCTAAAATTCTTTGATCTTCACTTAAACTAATTTTATGAAAAGAAGAAGTTGTTTTTGAATTCATACCTAAAAAATAATTTCTAGATTTATTTTTATTTTTTTGATTTTCTTTATTATCTTCTTTATTTTTATTAACTATATTATATTGATCAAATATTTTATCTTCTTCTTGAATTTCAAGTGGATTAATCTTTTTTTCTGTTTTAACATATTTATTCATTTGAATTAAAGAAAGTCTAGAATTAAAATTTGAATTAAACTTTCTTGGAGAAGTTAATTCTTTTCTAAAAGAATTTAAATTATTTCCAGATAATTTTATATTTGTATTTGTTCTTAATAGTCCTTGAGGTTGTTTATTCATTCCAAATCTATTTGGACTACTTGATGCTATTGAAGAACTTTTTCTAAATACTATTTGATTATTTAAATCTAATTCATTTTCTTTATTTGTGTTATTCAAATTTTCATTTTTTAAATTATTTATAATTGAGTTTTCAATTTTAATTGGTTTAATTGAAATTTGTTTTGATGATAAATTATTGTTTATTTTATCTTTATTTATTGCTTCTGTGATTAAAGTATTGGTTAAATTTTTTGAACTTTTATTGATATTTAGACTTCCTATTATTGTGTTTCTTTTTGGCTTGTTTTTAATTTCTAATGTATATAATTTTTCTAATTTTTTTATTGCATCTATTCTTTGTAATATTATAGTTTTTCTTTTTTCTAAATAATTACTATTTTTTACTTCTATTAAACTGTGATTTTTTAGTTTGTCTAGTTCCATTTTTAATTTAAAAATTTATGAAAATTATTTATAAATTTGAAAATTTTTGTTCGGTGTTATCTTATTTTAAAAATTAATTTTAAAGGGTTAATTTAAAAAAGAAAAAATTTTTAAAAAATAAGCAAATGTAATTAATATTATCTTTTTTTTATTACTATAAATTATAATTACTATTTAATATTCAAAAATAAAGCATTAATTTATATAAAAAATGAAAAATAAGTTTTATTTTCATAAATTTCAAAATAATAATAATAAGGTTTTTAAAAATATATATCAGAGAAGAAGACTTGATTTTGATAGACCATTTAGAAGATATAAAAAATATATTAGATATTATCCTAGATTTTATAAAAAAAATGATTTAACTTATTCTCCAAGAAATACATCTCAATTTCTAATCAAACAACATGAAAAAGATTGTTTAAAGGAAGTTATTGATTCAGATGATGAAAATTTTGTTTATCCAAATTTATTAGATAATGGTGTTGAGCATTTGCATTTTAATGAATAAATTTTTTATATTATATATCATTATAATTTATAAATATAAAAATTAAATAAATTAAATCAACTATATTTATTAAATAAATATTAAAAAAAGTCTTATAATTATATTTAAAAAAATGGCCGTTTTCGGTTTACATATTTTTTTTCCTTCCTTATTTTTACCCTTTATTATAATAATATATAAATTGATTTGTTTTAATTTTTTTTTCTTTGATTTAATTTTTTTACCATAATTTATATATTATCCTTAGTTGTATATATTTCTCTTATTTTTTTGAGGAATTAATTAAAATGATTTTCTTTTTAAATTAGGTTCATTATTTTCTTGACTATTATTTAGAGTTATTTTTTTAATTAATTTCATTGTTTATTATTCTTTTTTTGGAATAATTATTTGTTTTTCAAATCAATTAGTATGATAATCATTTTAATTTTCATTCATATAATTATTTTTTGCAATAAATGTTCCAATTAATATTTAATCAATTTTTGTAACATTATTTTTTGTTTTTTGTTCTGCTACTCTTTTTGATTAATACAATAATAGATTAGATTTTAATGGGAATCAAATAAATTTTAATTTTAAATTCTTCAATAAAATTAATTAAATTATCGATAACATCAAATTCAATTTTAATTAAGTTTAATAAAAAATAAATAAAAAATAAAAATCTTTAAATAAGCTTAATTTCCTAATCTAATTTTCTATAAAAGAAGAAAAAAAATTCTTTTTTACAGGATTTTTTTTTCCAGAATATTTTAAAGTTATTTAAGGCAGATAATATATATGAATAGTACCCAGAAGATGTTATATTAATTGATTTAATTATTAAAAAACAATTGTATTTAATTATTCAGTAAATTATTCTTCTTTTTTTTGGATTTAATTTTTATACAATTGTAAATAATATTATAAGATATTAAATATAATTTTCTCATAAAAATAAATTTTTTTCATTAAAATAATAATTATAAACGATTAATTTACATATTTATTGTTTAATTAATATTTATTAGTTAAAACAAATTTTGCACTCAATTTTAGTTTTTGTGATAAATTTTTTAACAATTCATTTTTTTCTTGTCCTATTGTTTCTATTGTATTTCTTAATTCTTTTTTATATTTAGATATCTTTTTATTTAATTTTTCGACTTGAGCTCTTTTATGATCTAACACTTGATATTCTTCCATTAAAATTTGATTTATTGAATCTAAATCTTTATTTGTTTTGTTTAATTTACTTTCAAGTTTTTCTTCTTCTGTTTTTTTTTTAAAAAAATTAAGTTTACTTTTTTTAACCTCTTTATTTATTTTCCCTGGTTCTTCAGTTAAGATAATTCCATTATTTGTCATTTGTGAATCAACTTTGACTTTTTTATTATAATTATCTCTATGATTTAAAACAGTTTCAAGTCCATTTTTCATTTCTAATAATAATTCTATTTTAATCTTAAATTTATTTACTTTATTCATTTGAAGATTATAATTTTTCTTCATTTGTTCATAATTTTTAATTGATTTATCTAATTTACTTTGAATTAAAGTTTTTGTTTCTTTTTCTTTTTCACATAATGTATTCAATTCATTTTTATATAATTGAATATATTCTTTTTGATCACTTTCCCAAAAATTTTTAGGATCATTTAATTTTTCTTTAACTTGTTCAACGAAATAATCTTGTCTTAATTCTTTTAATTTTTTATTAGTGACTTTATAATTTTTGTAATATTTTATAATATCATGAAAATTCATATTATTTAAATATTCAGCATTAGATTTAAAATACTGACTAAAAGTTAATAAATCCATTTTCATTAATTGATCTTTCATTAAAAATAAGAATATCATTGAAAATTTAAAAATAGCTTTCCATTTATCAATAATAAAAACATCCCAAACTTTATATAAAACATTAAAAGGTAAATAATTAGAAAAAATAGTTAAAATCCATTTAGAAAAAAATAAATCAGCATTAATTTGAGCTTTTTGTAAATGATCAAATAATTCTGGAAAGTATTCTTTAATATAATAATTTAATTGGAAAATTCTAATATAATAATCAGGCATATTTTTTAAAAATAAAAAACTTAATTCTAAATCATCAATAAAAGACAAAAATATCCAAAAACAAATTTCTTCATTATCAAAAAAATTAATTAAAGCTCCTGCTATAAAATTCATTCCTTGACAATATCCTATTTCAGGTCTAATAAACGCAACTGAAGTTAAAATATTTCTTAAAATATTATTTCCATTTCCTTTTGTAAATATATCTGTATAAAAAGTTCTATTTATATCTCTTTCAATTTCCCCATAAATTTTTTTTAATCTTTTATCTGTATTTTCTTCTTTATTTGATAAATTTCGTATATTTTCATATAATTTTTTATCAATTTTATAATCTAATAATTCCTTTAAAATCAGATCTTTCATTTTATTAATATCAATATTTGACATATAGAAAAGAAGTCTATATTTCTCATTCACACAACCGTATAAAGTATATTTTTTAATAAATTTTTTTTTTTTTAAAATATTATATATAGTTTTATTTGTTTGTTGAAAATTAATTAGATCATTATATTCAAGGAAAGACATTAATATTCCGATTAAGTTTTCATTTTGGATATTCATAATTTGTTCCATATAACTTTGACATTTTTCTGTTGAATTTACCTCACTTGTGTATGATGTTAAATTATTTTCATTTTCCATTTTTAAATAAACAAATAATAATAATTAAATAAAAATGTTTTTAAAAATTTAGAGTAGGAATTATTAGCATATTTTATTAAGTTAAATGAATTTTTATATTTTTATAATGTAATTAAATTCATCTTATTCAGGATATAGATATATTTATATTAAGTATTCTATATTTTTTACATATCCTAATTATTGTGTAAAATAGTATTTATAAAATTATTTTTATGAAAAATATAAAAAATAAAATCTTATTTTAAGAGATTCATTGTCTTTTCTTTCAAATAATTTTTAGCTTCATAAAAAAAACTGATTTTCTTTTTAATTTAACAATATTAATGATTTTATCGTTTTATTTTAAATAAATCAAAAAAAACCAAAAAAAAAAAAAAATAAATAAATTAAATGAAAACTAATCTCCCAAATTTAAAATCAAAAAAACTAGCAGTCGAGATGGAAGACCCAGAACACATGAGAGAAGCATATAATCCATTTAAAGCACATATGGAAAAAGTAATAGAAATTAGAATATTTTTAAAATACAATTTCCATAAAAATGATATAGATGATGCATTTATAAATGATTTAGAACAAGAATATGCATGTCAATTTTTAGAAAAAATGCAATTTTTACCAACACATCAAAATATAGCAAAATTATTAAAATTTCGTCCTATTGAACATTGTGATTTTCATTTAACTCAAGAACAAGTTAGAAATAAATTAGTTAAATTAATTCATATTTATCCAAATAATAGAAGTGAAAAAAAAACTAAAGATAAATTAAAAATATTATTCGGTAAAAATGAAGAATTTGAAGGAAAATTAAAACAAAATGTTCAAATTGCACATAAAGAAGATGTTGTTGGAAAAATTAAAAAAAGAGAAATTAAAAGAGATGAAATGTTATTATTTCAAAGAGAAATTGTTGATAATATGATTTCTGATGCAAAAGATGATATTGTTGATAAACAATTATATTTTCAAAATCAAGGAATGAATGATAAAAAATTATTATCTATAGAAAATATAAGAGATAAATATTTAAATCCAAATGCTAAAAATATTTTAGAATATGATTTAAATGAAAAAATGAATGCAAAAGCAAAATTTCAAAATATAGATAAATCACATAAAAGAGATATATTATCAGATGAAAAATATCAATTTAAATTTTTAAATATAAATTTAACAAAAGATATATTAGATGAAGTAACTAAACCTGAAGATACACCTATTGAAATTATAATGAAAGATGTAAATTTTATTTTAGATAATTTTCCTATTGAAGAATTAATTGAAATGGATGATGATATTCAAATAAAAGATATGGCAAGAACTACAACTTCTAGATTTAGAAAGGAAACTATCAGTCGAAAGCAATTATATTATAAAATTAAACAAGTTAAAAAAGAAGATTTAATTTATGTTTATAAAAAAATTCAAAATCAAAATGTTTTTAGAATTATTGGTTTAACTATTAATTTACTTTATTGGATTGTTTTTGGATTTATTGATAGATTCCAAATTGATAAAGCTACAAAACAATTTTTATTTTTTAAATTATTACAAGAAATTAAAGTTTTAGAAGTAGGCTTTCGTTCTAAAAGATTATATAATAAAATATTTATGCCATTGTTAATTTTAATAGTTAGAATTGAATGTGAAAATATTTTTGTAAACAAATTCAAAATTTTATTTGAGAATCAATTAAATAAACAACATGCTTTAGAAAAAATAAATGAATTAATAACTGTAATTTATGATCCTCATGCATATTATAATACATTTACAATCATAGGAGGAAATACTGCAATTTTAAAACATAAATTAAATAAGAAAATATTACCAAAATTTAAATCTAAAACATATGTAACAAGTAATTTAGTTGATCAATTATTTACTAAATTTAAATCTCAGAAAAATATTATTCATAATAAAGAAAAAGGAATGAGAAGTGAAGTAGATAAAGAATTAGATGTTGAAGTATGGGATAGAGAAAAAAAATATATTGCAGAATCTAAAACAGCATTTTTTGGTGTTTTATTTAATAAAATGAATCAAGATTTAAAAAAACGAAATTTAGAACCTATTTTTACTATTAAAAATAATAAAAGAAAAAATAAAAGAGCAGAAAGTCAAGAACTTGAAGAAATTGTTGAAGAAGATATTAGTAGAAAAAATAGAACTGATGGTTTTTATATGAGAAAATAAAATAAATTTTTTTCTTAAATTTTTTTTTGATTTTCAAAAAATAAAATTTTAAAATTTAATTAATAATATTTAAATTTTATATAAATTCATTTTGTTTAATAAAGTCTCCAATATTAATATTTTTATCTTTTTCTTTCTCTTTTTCATAAGAATGATTATTATTATTATTATTATCTTTAGGTAAAGTCATTTCAACAAAAGCTCTTTGAAGTAATAATCTATGCATTGGAGTTTTTACATTACATTCTAAAAAACTAATAAAATCTTTTATAGTAATTTTCCTTTTATTTTTTAAAGTATATTTTCTACAATTTTTAGTTACATCACTAGTATTATATATTTGAAATGTTGTTTTACTTTCTTCTTTTGAATCTTCAGAATCTGAATCTTTTTTAATGTTTTTAGATATTTCTACTTTTTTTTCTTTGCCCATTGTTCTTTTTATTGATTCATATTCTTCTAATAAATTTAATTTTGTTTGAATATCTTCTTTATAAAAAATATTAAAAGTTTTATAAGGATAAAAAATTAATTTTCCAGAACCATCTTTTTGAATTTCATTTTTATAATTTATTGTTTTAATTGGAATTTTTTTTAATTTTTCCCTAAAATTTGGTAAATCTTTAGAATAACTTCTTCTTCTGTTAATTTCAATTAATTTTTGAATACTATTTTTTAAATATATTTTAAGCATTATTTCTAAAAATTTTATAGCTTCATCTTCTTTTTCAATATTTATATTATCTGTTATTTTTTTCCATTTGAATTTTTTTATTAAATTAGGAATATTAAATAAACCTTGAGTTGAATATTTATGTTCCATAAAATCTGATTTTTTAATATTTGAATTTATAGAATGTTTAAATTTGGGAATTATAGTTTGTGATGGATCTCTTAATTTATAGTCATCTAATTTGTTTCTATATTTGAAAAAGTTGCTATTTGATTTTTCATCATCTGAACTTGACATTTATTGAAATAAAAATATAAAAATATAATGAAAAAATAGAAAATTAAAATATATTTAATAATATATATATTGGCAATTTATCGTATATATTTTATAAATTATATATAATAATAATAAATTTTTTTACTCATACACTGCTTTTTCAATTTTTGGTAAATTAGGAAAAGAATTTAAAAAAGATTTATCGAAAAACCAAATATCATTTATTAAATGTGATTCTCTAAATTTGTTAAATCCTAAATCATCATTATTCATAATATAAGATATATAGTAATGGAGATTTTTATTTGTGATAAAAATTGAAAAATAATTTGTCAATTTTTTTTTATCTCTTTTATTTATTGTTTTAATAAAGTTAGAAATAAAAATTTGACAATAATTATTTTCATAAAAAATTTCATCTTCAAGAATTTGATTTATTTTTTGACTTTCTAAGTTTACTTCTTCAAAATCATCTATAATCTTCTTTTTTCTTTTATAATATATATTATTTTGAAATTCTTTTTCAGCCATTAAATCTTTTTGATTAACAAGATAATCATAAAATGAAAACATTTCAGTTTTTTCAACTAATTCATCTATTAAATTAGGTTTTTTCTCATTTTTATCTTTTGAAATTAAGAGTTCCCAAAATTTTGATAATTTTGAATGAAAATTTCTAATCCTTGGAATATATTTAAATTTTTTGAGAATTCTATGAATTTCATAAAATATTGATTCTAAATCAAAGTTATGTTTATATATTAAAAATTCACTAATTGCAATTAATTGTTTTTTATTATTTTCGTCAATATTATATTTACTTAATTTTTCAATTAATTTATCAACAAAATCGTCTAAAGAATTAAATTTAGAATTTAATTCTTCAAAACAAAAAAGATGAAAAAATAATATAACAGAAATATAATAAATATAAATACCTATTGAATTATCATCATCATTAATTGTTTCAAATCTTAAGTCACTTGTTAAATTATCTCCTAGAGTTGAAACATAATCAATATTATCAGATAATATAATTAAAGGAATTTTTATTTTTGGAATTTTATCTAAAATATTTAAAAAATATTGTCTATCATCATCACAAGAGAAAGAATCAGATATTAAAATTAAATTTTTTTGTTCATTACAATATTTAGTTACATTTCTATAAATTAATTTAAATAATTGTTTTCCTAAAGTTTCAGGAACATTATTATTTGAACTTTTATTATCTGATTCAGATGATAATCCACTATCATCATTTTCTTTTCTATGATATAATGTAACTAAAGATTCAATATTTTCTTCAATAATTTCTTTCCATTTAATATTAAAATTTTCATTCATTAATTTAATTAAAGAAATTTTATTATTGATTGAATCAGGAATAAAGGGAAGTTTTCTTGATTGAGTGGCTTCATAAATTTTATTTAATTTTAAATATTTTGTAGCTTCAGTTTCATCAAGTCTAATAATATGATAATTTAATATTAAACAAATAGTTTCAACTGTTTTAACATAATTTCTATAATCACTTTCTGTTTTAATATATAAAGATTTTCCTCCATCAAAATTAGAAGTATAATCTTTTATTATATTTGTTAATTTGTTCCAAAATAATTCACTTTGAATTTGATCTGTTGGTATATATTGAAGAAATGAAGATTTTGATTCATTAAATCCAGTAAATAAAGTAATATCTGTATAATTTTGAGTATTATCTTTTAATATTATATTCTTTGGTATATATATTAACTTTATTTTAAAATGAAGAAGAAATTTAATTAAAAATTCTTTTATATTTATTTTTTCCATATCTACATAGTCAAGTATATTATTTTGAGAAAAATAATTTTTTATTTTTGAATAATTACATCCTATTATAATTAATATTTTTTTTAACATATATTCTGTTAAAAAGTATGTCTTAGATGCAATTGTTTTATATTTTTCTTTGTCAAATGAAAAAGTTTGTTCTACTAATAAATTATTACCATTACTTTTATTTTCATTATTTTTTTGAATGTTATTATTTTTTTCAATTTTTTTATTTAAATTATTATTATTATCATTCAAATTTTTGTCATCAAAATTATTATTATTTAAAGTTTTAAGATTATTCACACTATCATTGTAATTATCATTATTATTATTGTTAATATTTTCATTTAAATTATTTTCTTCATGATCATTTAAATTATTTAGATTATTATTTTTTTCATTAGAATTATTATTAAGACTTCCATTATTATTAGTTGTATTATTATCCTCTTCATTATTCGTTGAATGATTTCCAAATAAACTCTTTAAAGAAGTATTATCATTTTTTTTAATATTAAAAAAATTATCTATTGGAATTGTCCCATTTGTACTAAAATATGGAACATTTTTAATTACATTTCCTTTTTTTTTCTCATTCTTTTTTTTTTTTGAATATTAGAAATATTTTGTTTCATATTGATTGAGTCAAAAATTTAAAATTTAAAGTTAAAAATATAATATAATTTTGATTTTATGATAAATATTAAACCAAAACAAAAATATCTTTAACAAAGTTAAAAGAAAAATTAAAAAAAAATAAAAACTCCAAAAAAAAACTTAAAAACTTTTAAAAATAAATAAAATGTATTAAAAAAATATTAAAAAAATTAAAAAAAAAATATAAAAATATAGAATTAAAAAAAAAAATATTTTTATATAAATAAACCGAAAATCAAAAATAAAAAAAATGTCATCTCAAAAACAAGAGACAATAATCGGAGATTACATAGTGAAAAAAACATTAGGAAAAGGAACGTTTAGTAAAGTAAAGTTAGGGATTCATAAAGTAACAAATCAAAAAGTGGCAATAAAAATATTAGAAAAATCAAAAATAGTAGAAAAGGATGATTTAGAAAGAATAATAAGAGAAATGGATATAATACGTCAATTAAATCATCCAAATATAGCAAGAGTATATGAAATGTGTGAAAGTGATGATTTTTTTTTTATAATGATGGAATATTGTTCAGGCGGAGAATTATTTAATTATATTGTTAAAAATCAAAAACTATCAGAAGATGAAACTTCATATTTTTTTTATCAAATAATAAATGCTTTAGAATATATTCATTCGAAAAATATTGCTCATAGAGATTTAAAACCAGAAAATTTATTATTAGATGAAAATAACTTAATTAAAATTATTGATTTTGGTTTATCTAATTATTTCGATGGAAAAAAATTATCAACTCCTTGTGGAAGTCCTTGTTATGCTTCTCCAGAAATGGTTTCTGGAAAAAAATATGATGGATTCTTAATTGATATTTGGGCTCTTGGAATTACTCTTTTTGCTATGATGTGTGGTTATTTACCTTTTGAAGACGAAGATAATGATGAATTATTTAAAAAAATATTAGAATGTGATTTAAAATTCCCAAAACATCTTAGTAAATGTGCTAAAGATATTATGAAAAAAATATTAGTCACTGATCCTAAAAAAAGAATCACTATTAAAGATATTAAATTACATCCCTTTTATTTAAATGGAAAAGATATTTTTGAAGAAAGATTCTTTGTTCTTGATGATGATGATGAAGATGAAGCTGCTTTTGGAAAAAATAATAAGAAAAGAAGACATAGATTACTTGATGATGATTTTGGAAATAGAAGTTTTGAAATTACTAGTGATAAATGTGATTTTGAAAAAATGATTGAAAATTATAGAAATAAAAATAAAAATAAAACAATAAATGATGATAATGAAAATAGAAAAATTGATAAAGATAATAAAATTAATGAAACGAGGAAAGAAGAAAATAAAGTTGATAATACTAATAATACTAATAATACTAAAATTGATGTAGCTTCTGGAGAAGTTATTGAAAAAAATAAAGTTATAGAAAATAAAAATGAAAAAAATATTGTTAAAGATATTAAAAAAGAAACTATTAAAATAAATAATAATATTAACCATAATAACAAGGAAGTTAAGGAAGTTAATAACAATGAAAAAAACCCAAATAAACAAAATGAAAAAAAAATTATTAACATAAAGCAACCAGAAAATGAAAAACTTATGGTCAATAATCAAAATGAAAAAACCAGAAACGGAAAAAATCATTTAAAGGAAAATTCAAAAGAAAAAAAGCAAAACAATAGTCCAAAAAAATATTCTCAAAGAGAAGGGAAGAAGGCAATAAATAATATAATAAATGCATTAACAAATCAAACAATAACAACTCCATCAATAACAAATAGAGACACAACATATAGTAATAATATAACTCCGCAACATCATATAAGAAAGCAAAATTATACTAATTTAACAAATCCCAACACTGCATTAACAAGTCAGAATACAACGAATTCAAATTATCCAAATAATTTATATCAACATAATGTATTAAATGATTATTTAAATAATGGGACTTTAATTTCAAAGAAAAATAATCGTATTTCAAGAATACCAAAAATAACTATAGTTGATCATAAAAAAAGAAAAGGAATTAGTCAACATAGAACTACAAATACTACTTTAAATACTAAAAATACCTCTTTAACAAAAGAAAATCCTAATTCAAGCTTAAATAATCAATATTTAAATGTTAATCAAGGAAAAGGACATTCTACAGTAAGAACTGATTTTGAAATAGGTGAATTAATTAATATTAGTAGTAATAGAAATAATAATATTAATCATATGAATTATAATAATATGAATAATGATGGTCCTGTTCATACTGTTGGAAATAGTAATAGAGGAAGATTTAATTTCTTAAAATTTAAAATTAAAAATGATGTTCCTAGAAAAGTTCCTTTAGTTAATAATAATATTAAAGGAGAGAAAAATGAGAGAGAAAAGAAATCAGGACAAAAAAAAATATTAATTAATAATGCAATTTTAAATTTCAATAATTTTCCTAGTAGTAGTAGAGAACAACAATATTCTCCTCAAAATAAGAAATTACCTTCTATTATAAATGGACATGAGAAAAAAAATATTAATAAAAGATTTGATTTTCTTTCTTCTAATAGAGTTCATTTAAAAACTGAAACTAATATTGTTGACAATAATAAAATATTTGGTAATAATATCACTTCTAGAATTAGAGAATCATCTAAATTAAGATTTAACAAACCTATTAGATTTAATAAATTAAAACTCAATGATTTTATTATGTAAATAAGTTTAAAAAAGGTAAGGAAAAATTATTAGAATAAAAAAGATCTTAAAAGGATTAAATATTTGATTTTTTAATTTTATTTTTTCATCTTTTATTTCGCAATTAAAATTTAATATTGTTGAATACAAATTATTTTATATTTTTTTTGTTTTTTTTATATTAATTTAATATGTTTTCTCATTTTCTAATATTAAACTTTTTGGTTCTTTTTAGGATAATTTTATCTTATCAAAATTATACAAATACCTTTTCTTCATATATTGAAGACCGAATAGATGAAGCAATTAAATTTGTTATTGTGAAAAACGAAATTTATTGTTTTGGAGAAACATATTCTTATTTAATAAAGCAATTTGAAAATGAAGAATTAACTAAATTACATGAAAATAAAATGAAAATAAAATCTTATTCCTCAAATATTTTAAATATAAATGATGAATATTTTGGAGTTGGAGGAACTGATATAAGATTATTTGAAATTTATTTTATAAATGGAACTTTAATTTATAATTATTCTTTACCTAAATTTTCACAAATGAATTATCCTTCTTCTTTATCTTTTGCTAAAGATAATTATATAGTTTATTCTTATGTTACAGATTCTTTTTCAGGAAAAGTAATTTTTTTTAATTATTTGAACTTCAAAAAAAGAGAATTTGATTTAGATATTACTTGGAGTTCAAGATATATTAATTTAGATTGTAAGTTCTTTTATTCTGTTGAAAATATTTTATGTATATTTTCTCCTGATTCAAATTTAATTTATTATGAAATTTATTCTATTTTTGGAAGAATAAATCAAACTCAAATTTTACATACTCATAATAATAAAAATTATATTAGAACAAATTTTATTATTTTAAAAGATGTAAATGAAAATTTAATTGAAATTAATTCAGAGATTATAGTTGCTTCAATGGATAGTTATTATACTTTAAATCTTTTTCATTTTCAAACTACTTTAACAAGAAGAAAAGTTTTTGAAATTGAAAAATTAAATGAAAAAGAACTAAGTCTGAATTATATTAACGCTTTAATTAAAATAACTCCTAAATTATTTTTAGTTGTTGGAAACTCAAATAATTTATTTTTTTTTTCAAATGATTTAATATATTTAGGAGTCTCATCAAATAATTCAATTGGAGTAAATAAATTTAATGACTTTTTTCCTTTTTATAAAGGAGGAAAAAAAAACCTTTTAATAACATCAACTTATAACAAATCGAAAGAAGAAATTATTTCAACTTTTCATGAATTTGAATTTGCTTATTGTAAAGATAATTATATGAATATTTCATTAAATGAAAGATTTAATTTTACAATTGATTCTTTATTAGAATCTCAAGATAATAATTTAACTGTTTATATAAAATTTCCTATTATTCCAAATTTGGAAGAAAGTGTTTTTTCTTTTAACTATATAAATAATGAAGATTTAATTAATATTAATCAAAATATATATTATAATCTAAAAACAGAGTTTTCTATTTTGATTAATACAGAAAAAAAAATTAAAATAGGTTATGTATTTTTAGAAGCTTTAAATGAAACATTAATGATTCCTTCAGAATTATGTTATATCTATATAAATTAATTGTAAAATTCAACATTTAATATAGAAGTAATGTATTCATATATTTCTAAATATTGTTTATAAATATAAACTAAATTTTAATATAACTAAATATATTTTTTTTGGGAATCAGATTACTAAAGCTATTTTTTCATAAATAATAATGATATGTAGTAACTTGCCTTTAATTATATAAAAATCTTAAATATAATTCAATAATAAGTTACATTTCATGTTTAGTTTGTTTACATCAAAATTACATATCTTTGTAATTTGACAAGATTAAAACTAAAAATTCTCAATAAAAAAAGCCTTAATTTCATCATATTCCCATTAATTAAAACTATTCAATAAATAAAATATAAAAAAAGCATAATTTTAATAATAAAATTCTAATGTTTGGAAAAATAAATAATTTAAAAAATAATATAAATTAAGTGAAATTAAATATAAATTAAATTTTAAAAAGACAAAACCAAATGAAAAGAAATTTTAGTACAAATGATATAAAAGAATCATTAGAAAATGAAATCAAAAATATATACATAAATGAATTTAATGATTTATTCTCAAACATTTTAAAATATACAAGTGGAAAATTTTTATCATATCTTTGTAAAAGAGTAAAATTAACAATAGATTCAAAATTTAACGAACCTCAAGCAAAACCAATAATAACTAAAATAGAAAATTATATTATAGAAGAATACTATAATTCCCAATATAAAATTGCAAAAGATAATTTAAATTTAATAAAAGATGAACCAACTTCATTAAGAAAAAATTATATTTTTAACGGACAAAACTTCATTAAACATTGTTCTTTATGTGAAAATGCTTTACATACATGTGGAAAAAAATTTTACTCGAATGAAAGTTTTATTAAAAATTCAAATGATTTAATGTTAATTTGTATAGAATGTAATAAAGTATATAAATATGATATGATTAAAATGAATTGTGATAAATGTCATGATGATTATTATACTAAATTTAATAATAATAAAAATAATAAATATCAACCTGCTACATGGGCAAAATATCATTGTAATATTGTAATTAATGATAAAATTAAATGTCATTATTGTCATGATTGTCTTTTTATTGATCCTGCAATTCCAAATATATTAAAATGCTTTAAATGTAAATATTTAACTGAAGTTTCTAAATTAAAATTTAAATGCCTTTTATGTAAAAAAGAATTTTCTTCAGAAGCTAAAGTTTATAATCCTTTAGAATTTAAAATGATTAAAATGTCAGTGAAAGATACATTAATTAATAAAATTAAAGCTTTACCAAATAATGATAAAAATAATTGTGAAATTGATTTTAAATGTAATTGTAAAATTGATTATAATAAATGTAAGTTTTATCATAAAAGAAATTGTAGAGGAATATTATTAAAAGGTAAAATGAATAAAAAAGATATAATTGTTTGTTCTAATTGTCATTCTTTAAATTATTATGAAAATTATGTTTGGATGTGTCCTGTTTGTGAAAATAGAACTGGAATAAATAATAAAAATAAAAATAATGAAAAGGGAAGATTATCAAATAGAACTCCAAATAAAACTGAAAGAAAAAGAGAAAGAAGTATTATTTACAATAGTGGTCAAAAAAATTATGATTGTTATGTAAATGAAAATGAAAATGATTTTATTGAAAAAAAAGTAACTTGTAAAAAAATTAATATTGATTATGGAATTGAAAGAAAAAAAAGTAATGAATGTGTAAATAAAATTCCAAAACCTAAAAATAGAAATTCATCTCAGAAAAATATTTTTTACTCTGAAAATAAAGAAAATAATAAAAATCAAGTTAACATTAAAGTAATTCAAAATATAGTAAATAATGACAATAATAATGAAATTATAAGAATGGTAAAACAACAATTAATTACTAAATTTGATGATGAAATTCAAGACATTAAAAACAAAAAAAAAACTAAAATTTCTCCTCCAAAAAAAGTTCAATTTTCAAATTCTCCTTCTCCTGAAAAAGAAACAGAAAAAATGAATAATAAAATAAATAATAATATTAACGATGATCCTAATTTAAAAATTCAAAATACTATTCAAACAATAAGAAAAAAAGATTATACTTTTAATATAGATGAATATGAAATAAAGGAAAAAATAGGTGAAGGATCATTTGGTCAAATATATAAAGTATTAAAAGATAATAAATATTATGCTTTAAAAAAATTAATAGGAACAAATGAATATGATTTTGAAGCTTTACAACATGAAAATGATATATTAAGAAGTATATCATCTTCAAAAAATTTAAGTGTAATTAACATATATGGTATGCAAAGTAAAAAATTAGATAAAACCACGAAAGTTTTATATATATTAATGGAATTAGCGGAAAGTGATTGGGAAAAAGAAATAAGAAAAAAGTTTTTAAAAAAAGACTATTATAAAGAAAATGAGTTAATATCAATAATAAAAATATTAATAAAATCATTTTCAGAATTACAAAAAGAAAAAATATCTCATAGAGATATTAAACCTCAAAATATATTAATATGTAAAAATCATACTTTTAAAATAGCAGATTTTGGAGAAGCAAAAGAATTACAAAGAAAAGGTAAAATAACAAGAATTCAAACAATAAGAGGAACTGAAATATATATGAGTCCTTTATTATATTCTGCAATTCAAATTGAAAGAGATGCTATTGAAACTAAGCATAATACTTATAAAAGTGATGTCTTTTCTCTTGGTTTATGCTTACTTTATGCTGCTACTTTAAATTTTAATTTATTAATTGAAATCAGAAATATTTTTGATATGAAAATTTTAGAAAAAATTGTTCGAAAAATTATTGGGAATAGATATAGTGAAAAGTTAATTTTACTTATTTTAAATATGATTGAAGTTAATGAAGATAAAAGAATGGATTTTATTGAATTGGAAAATTATTTGGTTAAAAATGTTTTGGAATAAGTTTTTGATTTCTTTTTTCTGAACGCTTTTAATTTTTTTAGATTTTTTTGAGTTTTTTGTATATATATTTTTTAAATTTATTATTGTTCAGAATTAAATTGATAATTTTGTTTTTATTTCATATTTAAAAATTAATTTGTTTTTCATATATTCCTTTTTACTTTTATGAATTTTTTTTTGATTTAATTCTGAAAATTATTTATATTATATAATAGAATTAATTTAAAATTATCAAATTAAAAAAATATTAATTTAAAATAACTAAAGAAATTAGCAATATATTTTTTATTTAATATAATCATTTCTTCTTTAAAAGAATATTTCTTTTTTATTTTCATATTCCCTTATTTTATTATTTATTATTGTAATTTTTCATAATAATAAATGTATTTAAAAGGAAAAAGATTATAATTATATTAACTACTTAAGAAATATGTTAATTGAATTTTTTATTATATAATTATTATCCAAAAAATTAATTAATTTATTATTCAGTAATTATTAATTCATTAATAGAAATTGAAGGATTATAATTACTATGATTATTTTTTGACCTTTCTTTGAGTTTCTTTTTCATTTTTTTATTTTCAATTATTTTCATATCAAAAGAATGATTTTTTATATAAGAAGCTTTAATGACTGCAGGCATTGGAATAGGACATTTTTCCTTTGAAATAGGATAATTATCTTTTAAATTTTGAATAATTTTTTCTAATTCCAAAATTTTATTTTTCGATTCATTTAATTCATTTTTTAATTTCATATTTTCTTCTCTTAACATTTCTATTTCAATTTCATTATTTTCGAATTTATTTTCTTCTTTTTCATATACATTATTTTCTAAAGGAAAAATAAAAGCAGATGTTGATATTTCTTTTAAAAAATCTGAATTTCTTTCTTTTGAATAATTTCTTTCACTTTGATTTGTTGAACTAGTATTTATTTTTTTCATTTTTTTTAAACTTTTTGTTTTATTTACATTATTATTTCCTTTTTTCATCGTTAAACTTATATTTTTTGAGTTATTTTCATTTTTATTTGATACTAAGTTTATTTTACTTAATTTTTCATTAATATACGTTTGAATAGTTAAATTAGATTTAAATTCGGGAAAAACATCTTCTAAATTTTTTTGTCTTTTATTAATTTGTTTAAATCTTGATGAAATATTTTTCATATTTGATTTACTTTATTTTTTTTATTTTGAAAAAAAATAAATTAAAAAAATAGTTTAATATGAAAAATAAGAAAATTTTATTTACTAAGATATATAAAACAAAAATTATCCCAAAATTCTCTTTTCATCTGATGTCGCAAAAATTGTAGGATTGATAAAACCAGAATTCTTTAAAATTCTTTTAAACCAACAAAACATACAAAATTCAAAAATAATAATTGGTAAAGTAAGTTTAACTATAAAAATAAAATAAAAGTTATTATCCCAACTGACGAAAATATAAGGACAAAGAGAAATTGAAGATAAAAGAAGTAAAATTATTAATCTTATAAGAGACCTGCCAACAGTAGTATTATTCCATTTAGCATCTTTTGTGATTGTAATTGAATTTCCATTATTTTCCTCATCATCAAATTTATCTTGTGAAAAATTAAAATCAATCCAATTTTTTTTATGTCCTTTAAAAAAAAAAAATAATTCAATTTTTATTGCAAAAATACAAAAAAAATTAGCGATAAAAACTCCTATTAATGTGAAACTCCCTTTTTTATAATGATTTTCTCCTTTTTCATTTATTAGAAACATTACTTTTTCACTATTATATACTTTACATCCTTCTAAATTTTCATTAATATTACTTTTACTCTTTAAAACAGTAAAATAAACAACAAATAAAATTCCAAATAAAAAACAATATAATAAAAAATAAATATATAATTTATATTTAATAATTTGATATAATTCACGACCATCTTGCAGATCAGGATTTAAACCATAATAAATTAAAAAATAAAGTGCCAAACCACAAATTATACTAAAAATAACTTGACTAAAATAATTAGAAGCACTTATTATTGTTGAAATACATAAACAAACGATTAAAATAATATCAATAATTAATAAAAAGATTTTAAATTTTTTATTTACTTTTGGTTTACTAATATGATAAATTTTCCATAAACTTAAATAAAAAGGAACTATTACTAATGTATCAGTTGATGGATTTCCATAACCTAAACTACAAAAAAATATTTTAATATCTTTATTATTAAATTTTCCATTTTCTTTATCTAGATAAGGTGTTGATGATTGAAAAAAAAATTTCATTAATGATGATAAATAATAACAAACTGATACCATAGAAAAAAGAAGGAAACTTTTATAAACATTTGTAAAATTAAATACTATTATTATTATGAGACAAGTCATACCAATATTATTTCCATAATTAAAATATATTATTATTTTTTTAAAAGTTTCATTTTGTGTAAATCTTTGTTGCATATAATCAATTATATTCATATCAAAATCCTTAAATGAATCTAAAAACATTTTATAACATATTGAACTTATTATTATTAATAATACCATTGAAATAATTACTATATAATTTCTTTTTTTTTTCTGTGGCCGAATGAAAGTATTCATTTAAATAAAAAATCAAATAAAAAATAATTTTTTAAAATTAATAAAAAACTTATCAACATTTTTAATATTTATTATTTACCAAACACCAAAAATTTATATATTATACACATTTATTTATTTAGAATTTCTCTCTAACAATAAAGTTTCTAAATTAAATTTTTTTCTAACTCTATCACTAGCTAAATCAAAAGGAGTTCTTCCTTCTCTATTTTTAATTAACAAATCAGCATTATTATCCAATAATAATTCAATAATTTCTATATTATTTTCTACCATTGCAATATGCAAAGCAGTATCACCATTATTATTTTGATAATTTATATCACATTTTTTATCTAAAAAATATTGAACAAAATCAATTAAATGTCTTTTAACTGCTATTTGTAAATTATTATTTCCATTTTCATCATTTATTTTTCCTAAAGTAATTAAATATGGTTTTTCTTCTTCATCTTTAGAAGAAATTTCTTCATAATTATTCAATTTTCTAATTGGTCCTCCAGAATAATTTAAAAAGCATTTTCTTTTTATTTCTGGAGTGATTTTTATTGTAAATTCTTTTCCACCCGAATTTTTTATTATATTTTTAATTTTAAAATCTTTAGCTTTTTTATATATAGTTTGTGTTTCACTTTCATTATTAAAAGAATTATTATTACTTAAATTAGAATTATTTATATTATTTATTGAATTTCTTTGTTCAATTTCTTTTAAAAAAACTGCATTATGATATAATCTAGAATAAACATTTCCAATATTTAATTTTATTTTTGGTAATTGGAAATTTTCTTTTCTTATAATAATATCACTCATACATTTATTTAAAGTTCTTGAAAAATCTATTATTCTTTGTTCATTCATTGATTTATAATATTTTTCAACTTGTTCATCTATTGTGCTTTTCATTTTTTTTCTAAACATTCTATTTTTTTCTTTTAGAAAATTCCATTTTTTATTTTTTTCATTTTTATATTCATTGATATTTCTTTTTATTTTTTCTAACATAAGTGCTTTTTCTCTTTTAAAATATAATAAATTTGTTAATGTATCTGGACTGGATTTATTCATATTATTTTTAATTGTATTTAAATTTTTTTTAGCATGAATTTTCTTTTCAAAGATTCTTTCAATAAATTTATTTGATATTGAAGAATATAAAATTTTGTTAACTTTTTTATTTAAATCATCTACAAAATTTAGTAAATTTTTGCTTGGAATTTTTGCAACACTTTTAGAAGATAATGGTCTTATTTTATTTAACATATGATTATCATCATTATCTATTAATTGCTTTTCAAATTCTGTTATATTTTTTTTTTTGTTTAAATATGGTTCTATATTCAGTTTCAATTCTTTTATTTATTTATTATTTTAGAAATTAATCATTAATTAAAATATTTAATTCCAAATATTAAAATTATTTTCAAATTATGATTAATTTTTTTAGTTTTTAATTATTTAAAAAAAATTTTTACTCTTTTACATTCAACCTTTTAGAAATCATTTAAATATTATTTTATTTAACTATTTATGGATATTTCAAAACATTTATTTAATCATATCTACATTCGACAATGAAAATAATTAAATATTTGATTTATAAAATATTTTATATTAATTAATATATCCAAAAAACATATTTTCCAAATTTCCATTAACAAAATTTTATCCTAAAGAAGAAACAGCTCTAATTTTCTTTTTAATGAACTTAGGATCAATATTATTTTTATACATTTCTTCTTTTACATTTTTATCATTTTGAGAAATAAAATTAACAAGACCATTAGAATTAGCAAATGGATTTCCATTCATAACAATTTTTCTTCCTTTTAAATATTTAGAATTTTCAATTTCAACATCTAATAAATTTCTTCCTTTAACACACATTTTTTTAAAATCAGTCATAGTATCATTCATTTCTCTAGTAATAGAATAAAAAGTTTTATAAGGAATTTTAGTTTTTAAATAATTATTTTTTTTATAAAATCCAAAATCAGTTTTATAAAACATTTCAGGATTTCTAATAGTTTCTTTAACGTCTTTTTTATTTATATAAAAATTCCAAATTGGACTTTTTTCACTTCCATCATTTAAATAATGAATATCATTATCTCTTAAAGTAACAAACCATTTATATATTGGGTCTGGAAAAGAATGTTGAACTTCTTTAAAATATGAATCTTGAATTTCTTTCTTTGTTCTATATTCTTCATTTTGAGTTATTAATAATTTACTTATTGGTCTTTTTATTCTTTGAGATATATTTTTTGTTATTTTTTCTTTTTTTGAATCTTCTATTTTTTTCTTATTTAAAACTTCTTCTTGAAATTGTAATTCATGTTCAATTTCTGTTTTTAAAGTTTTATTTTCTTTATTATCTATATCTTGTGTTAGTTCTTTATCTATAAATATTTTTTTATTTTTTTTCTTAAAATTTGATCTTTCTTCTGAATTTTCCAAATTTATTTCTTTAAATCTTTTATAAATTCCACTTAATTCATCATGTTCAATTATTCTTCTATTATTTTGATTACTCATCATTTTTACTAAATTATTTTTTTTAATACTATTATCAGTTTTATCGACTCTAGATTGACTTAATCTTTGAGCCATTTTAAAAATTGATTTTCTATTTGTAGGTTGTTTTCTAACAATTACATTTTTTGAATTTTTTTTACCTATTACAACTGAATGACCATTAAATTCATCTGTAAAATATAAGTTTGGATCTGTAAATATTTGTTCTATATATTTTTTCTTATCTTTATGTTCTTCTAAATTTATTTTATGAAGGATTAATTGTTTGCTTAAAGGAATTTGAAATGGATAATTTCTTTCTGTATTCATTAAATTAGTTATATAAATAATAAATTGAATATTTAATATTATTAAATATTTTGTTTATTTTTATTGATTATACTCTAATTATTTAAATTATCAAAAAATATTTTTTAAAAAATGGAAAATAAAATTCCTTCTAATTTCTCTTCTTTAAATAATGATGTTATTCCTGATGAAAAATTTTTAGAAGAAATTGAAAAATATAATCCTAAATTATCAGAAGATATAATTAGACAAATTTGTGATGAAAAAGGTTTAATAACATCTGATCCAAGATTATATAGAATTATTGCAATTGCAGCACAAGAATTTTTAGAAGATATTTTAACTGGAACTGCCGAAAGTATAAATTGTAAAAAGAAAAATAATAAATTTTTAGAATGGAAAGAATTAGCAGAAATTTTAAAAGAAAAAGGAATTAATACAAATAGAACTCAATTTTATTGTGATAATTTAAATGTGAATTTGGATAAACAAACAAAATAATTTATTAATTTTTAAAAAATAAATAAATAATAAAATTATATTAAATTATTGGCAAATTTTTTTCTAATTCATAATATGAAATTATATTCAATCATATTTAAAATAAATTCTAATTTTTAAATACTTAAATTATTTTATTATTTTCTGTTTTAATATATATTAAATTCCTAATTTAAGATTTAATTATTTATATTTAAAAAGATTTAGTTATAAATATATATATTTTCAATTTGCTTTTTTTGATTTTAAGTCGTTTGAATTTGTTTTTTTATTTAATTTTATATTATATATAATTAATATTCCAATTCTCTGAAAAAAAGATTAATACTTTATTTAAATTATAATAATTTTATTCCTCAAAATTATAATTTGTTTTATCAAATTCACCTGTTTTATTTATAGAATTATTATTTAAACTTTCTTCAAAATTTTTGACATTTATTATTCTTAAATCTTCAGGAATTGCAAATTTACTACATAAACAAGATAATTGAAGATCACTCAAAATTACATTAATTTTTTTTAAATGTTCATTTAAATCTTCAATAGAAATTATTTTCAAATTTATACCTTTATCCTTTCTTAATTTAATAGAATCTTTTATAATTTCATTTATATTATTATAATTATTTTTTTTTAACCCTTCATTCACTTGAGATAAAGCAAGATTAATATTTTTATAATATTCTTCATTTGTAATCTCAGTCATTGATTCATCATTATTATTTTGTGATTCCTTTTTATTGTTTTCTTCTTTAATATTAAGTAAATTATAAAAATTTGAAAGTTTCAAATCTTCTAAATTTGCTTTAGGATCATCAAATTGTTTCATTACATAATAAATATACTCAATATATCTATCATCAAAATTTATTAAATTATTATCAATTATATCTTTAAAATCTAATAGAGGAATATACTCTTCATTTGCTTTTTCATTTTTTAAACAATTAATTAATTTCATACAATTTTTCTTCTGATTATTTATCATTTCTTTCTTTAAATTTTCTTCCATTTCAGAAGAATAATCAACAATATAAGAAAATAAAAGTTTTAAATATTCAGTAAATTTATTTATTCTTCCCTTACTATTATATAATAAAGCACCTAAATAAATTTTTAATTTAATAATACTATTTTCATTTTTACAATTTAAAGCTTCACAAATTTTTTTAGAAAAAACATTAATAGTATGATTAAATGATTCAGAAGTAATATCTACTTTATTCTCTGAATTTTTATTTTTTGAATCTTCATATAAATCATCAATTAAAAATATTCCTGAATCTTTTAAAGTTATATGTTTTGCTTCAAAATTTTTAAATAAAATATAAGTAAATTGATTAAATTGAACATTTGTAATTTTCCTTGTTTTTAATATATCATTTTCTTCATCATTTATATAAAAAGGATTATCTGTATCAATTCCAAATTCTATTTGTTCAATTGTTTTATCTGGATTTAAGTCTTTCAATTCATTTAATTTTTGTTTATATTGTTTTATTTGCTTTTCTAATTCATTTTCAATTAATTTAGATTGTTCTAAATCTTTTTTTAATTTTTGTATTTCATCTTCTTCTACTTTATTAGCATTATTTATACTTGATTTCAAATTTATTTTATTTAATAAAATAAATTCATTTAAATTTGCGGAATTATTTTTTTTATTTTCATTAATTTCTAATAATTTTTTCCTTTCTGATTGTAAATCATTTATTACTAATTCTTGAAATCTATATTTATTTTTATAAATTGTTAATGCTTTTTTAATTTTAATTATTTCTTCTTTATAAAACATATTTTTATTATCATTAATTCCATTACTTTGATTGTTTTTATTATTTAAAATTGTATTGTTTTTTTTTAAAGAATTAACAATTTCATTATTTATTTCGATTTTATTTTTTTCTTCTTTTATTTTTAAATTAATATTTTCTATTTCTTCATTTATCATTTTTTCTTCTTCATCCAATAAATTCATTTTATCTTTTAAACTCTCTAATATTTTATTTTGACTATTTATTTTTTCTTGAATTTTATTATATTCATCAAATTTGTTTTTTCCAATATCATTAATATCATTTGAATATAATAATAAGTTATTTATTTTATTTATTTGTTCTTCTAAAGATATTTTTTCAATCTCATATTCATTTAATTTTGTTAATTTATCATTCTTTTTCATTGAACTTGATTTTTCATCAATTTCCTTAATTTCACATTTTAAATCTTCAATTTGTTTTTTTATTTTTTTAATCAAGTAAATATTTTTATTTAATAAATTATTATCGTTTTTATCAACAATTGTTTTTATTTTATTATCTTTTACTTTTATTTGATCTCTAATTTCTTTATTTTGTCTTTTTAAAAAATATAATTGTAATTTTAATTTTTTTACAACATTAATTAATTGAAATTTTTCTTGACATAATTTTTCTGACTCAAATAAAAACTTTGAATTAATATTTAAAGAAGTAGAGTATTGAATAGAATTTGAAGAAGATTTTGATTTTTTTAATGTTGATTTTTGAGCTCTTGATAACTTTTTTATATTGACTGGAGATATCATAATGTTTAAACTTTTTAAACTCGAATGTAAAAAATCATTTTTCATATTTAATAATTTAATTTCAAAAAAACAAAAAAAACAATTTAAAAAAAATTTAAATTTTAAACAAAAGAAAGTATATAAAAAAAATAAAAAATAAAAATCTAAATTTAGAAAAAATAAATATGAATAAATAGCTAAATAAAGAAAAAGCCATAAAAACAAAAAAAAAAGTATTTCTAAAAATTCATTTTGTAAAATTTAATTAACCTTAATAACAAAGCAGCTAATATTATCCATACTTCCTTTATTAATAGCCATTTTAACAACATTATCACAAACTTCTTTACTTCCTTGAACAAAACTGCAAATTTTAGCAACGTCATCATCACTAACAACATCCCAAACACCATCACTAGCAATAACAACATAACATTCATCATTTCCAACTTCAATTCTTTTAACATGAGGAATATTACTAACACCAAATTCTTTTAATTCCCAATCTCCAAAAGCTCTACTTAACATTAATTGACCATAAATTCTTCCTGCAAAAACAATTCCTCCTTCACTTATAATTCTATTATATTCACTTGGATCACTTGCTCTGTCATCATATGATAATCTTATTGGTACTTTTGAAGAATTAATTAATATTGAACGTGTATCTCCTATATTTGCTGAATATATTACTTTCTTATTATCTTCTTTTGTTATATATATTATATTTCCTGTTGATCCTACTTGATAATAATTACTTTCTTTTATTTTTTCATCAATTAAAGGAAATATTTTTGTTAATGTCTCTGTCATATTATTTGAAGGTAAATGTTCTTTTAAAAATAATGGGAAATTATTTTGAAGAAATGTGGATACTTCTTTTCCTCCATGACCATCAAATAAACAAAATAATGCATTTGAAGGATCATTTAAAAAACAATCTATACATACTCCTTTATCTTCCATATAATCTCTATAACGGGAATTTGGCTCTTCTTTATATGAATATTCTGCAATTGATATTCCTCTTGATGTATATTCTGGTAAATTTATATCACTTTTTTTTTCTAAATATAATTTAGAAGCTTGTGGTATTTGATTTTGAGCATTTGGGATTTCTATTTGGTTTTGAATTTTCTGGTTTTGAGGTTTTTCATTTGGAGATAATATTACTTTTGGAGTTTCATATTTTTGAGGTGGAATATTACTTATTGTTTTGGGATTTAATATATTTTGATTATTTGTTATTGGAATATTTGATATTGGAGTTTTTAAAGGAGTTATATTATTTGATTGAGGAGTTTGTTGAATATTTTCAGCTGGTTGATTATATGTTGTTTGATTTCTATTTGTTTTTTGATATGTATATGCACCATATGTATTATTTGTTGTTAAATTTGGATTATAATAATTTGAGTTATTTATTTTGGAACCAGTGTAATTTAATAAATCAAATAAATGATCTCTTCTTTGATTATTTATATTATTATAAGCATAAGAATTATTTGCTTGAGGATAATTCATTGTTTTATTTAATGGATATCCATTTATTATATTATATGATGTGGATTTTATCGGGTCATTTAATTCATTTGGTGTTTTCCTTAAATTTTGACTAAAAGTGGAGTTTTCTTCTAATTTTGCTGTTTTACTATATGGTTGATTATTTAATGCATTATATGGATTATTATTTGTTGATGGTGTTACTTTTGGATTAAATGAAGAATAATTTGAACTAAAAATTTTAAAGGGATTTCCATCACTTAATTGATTATGCTTATAATGATAGTTATTGTAAACTGAGGTCATTGTTTTTACTAAATAATAAATTTAAAAATTAAAATATAATTAATTATATGTGTTTGATTTAATTATAATTTAATAGGCAACAGAATAAAAATTTATTTTTTAAAAAATGAAAAATGAAGATATTGATAATATATTAAAAGAGAATTTAAAAGATATTATTAATTTTTCAGAATATGAAAATTTAGAAATAAAGTGTAAAAAACAAGCATTTAAAATATATAATGAAGAACAAAAGAAATCATTACAATCACATATTTTATTAAATAAACATAAATTTAACTTAAGTGTAATAGATAGAGAAATAATAACAATATATTCAAAAACATATACAAAAGATATAATAGATAAATTAATATATCAAATAGGGAAAATAATATATTTATCATACAAAAAAAATTTTACAAAAATAAAAAATCCTAAAAATAATCAATATTATACATCTGATGCAGGATGGGGATGTATGATTAGATGTGGTCAAATGCTTTTATCAAGAGGAATTTATAAATATTATAAACAAATGAAATATGATACTTTTAATGCTTTAAAAGAAACTTCAAAATTTTTTTTAGATAATCCTCTTGATATTAACGAATTACCAGAACCTTTTATTCATATGATGTCTACTTATTTAAAAAGTATTGATGTTGTTAAAAATAATAAAGACAAAACTTTAATAAGTTGTTTTTCTCCTTTTAGTTTAAAGTCTATTTGTTTAAATGGTATTATATGTGATAAAGGTGCTGGAGAATGGTTTAGTGATGTTAATATGTGTTATTTATTTCAATTAATTTCTGAGAAATATAATTTATTTAATAATTTGAAAATTTTATCTTTTCAAAGTTGTGTTGTTAAAGAAGATATCATTAAGAGTTGTTTTTCCACTGAAAGAACATCCACAAATGAAAATGAATTTATTGTTTATGATGGTAATAAATATTATTTTAAAAATATGGGAATTATTTTTGTTTCTGTTAGATTAGGAATTAATGTTATATCAAAAGAATATCATGAATCAATCAGAAAATATTTTTTATGTAAAGAAAGTATTGGAATTATAGGAGGAATAAAAAATTTAGCTTATTATTTTATAGGATATAAAAATAATGGTAATTTATTATATTTAGATCCTCATAAAAAGAAAAAATGTCGTAAATTTATTAATGAAATTGATTATAATGATAAATATTTAAGTAAAAATATTCATTCACTTAATATTAATAAAATGACAACAGCTTTATCTTTTGGTTTTATTTTTCGAAATTTTAACGAATATAATGATTTATTTAAATTTTTCCATATAAATATGAAATCTTTTGATTATCCTCTCTTTACTGTTTCTGAAAAAAATCTCTTTGATGAAGAAATTAATGGAAATTTAAAAAATTTAATAAATATGGAAACAGATGATTTTTAACTTAATATTGATTAAAACAAATATTAATCACCTATTTTATTAATAGTATATATAAAAATAGAATAATTTTTTAAATATAAAATTTTATATAAAGAACATGACTAAAAGAAACAAACACATCTTAAAAAAAAAATAAAACTCTTTTCTAAAAAATTAAAATAAAAATAAAAAAGAAAAAATGGACATGCCAGAAAGATATGTATCATTAAAAGACTACAAACTAATAAGTGAGAAAAACATAAAAATATCAAAATCATTTAATGCATGGGGATTAAACGGAGTTCGTATAGAAGAGATGGATTTAATAGAAGAGAATGTATTAATTAGAGGAGACTTAAACAAAGTAAACATAGGAATAGGAACAATAATAGATAGTGGAACAGTTCTTCATAATTGTTTAAATTCACCAAATTTACCAAATGAATTTAAAACATTAAATATAGGTAGTCAATGTTACATAGGTAAAAATTGTATTATTTCAAGTAGATCAATTGGAAATTCTGTTTATATTGGAAAAAATTGTATTTTAGGTGAAAGAAGTGAAATAGGATGTTGTGTTAAAATTTTAGATGATACTTATGTTCCTCCTGATGTTAGAGTTCCTGATCATTGTGTTTTTGGAGGAAATCCTGGAAAAATTTTAGGAGAAATTTGTGAATCTTTTGAATTGTGGATTGATAATTTTTGTAGTAATTTTTATACTAATTTAATTATTGCTAATCCTGGAATGGCTTGAATTTTTATTATTTTTATAATGTTTCTTTTAAAGCCTTTTTTAATTTTTGTTTTTAATCCATTTTTTCTTTTTGTTTTTTTAGTGAATGAAGTTTTTTGAAAAGAAGAATTTTTAGAATTGTAATTTAATAAATTAAAATTAATTTATTTTTTTAATTTTTTTTTAATCAATCATTCACTTATATTTTTATTTAAATATGAGTTTTTTTGGAAATAGTAACACATATATTTTATAATAATATAGTGACAATAAAAGATGAATCAAATAAAAATAATGAATTAGAAACTAATAAAATACCAAGTAAAACTCCAGAACAAAAAAATGAAAAACCAAAATTTTCTTTTATCAAAAAAAAGCCTCCATCAACTAATAATATAGCAAATACTCAAAATAAAACAAATAACAATGAAAATAAACCCCAAGAACAAAATACAAATCCTTCAGATTTAAATAAATTAATGACAGTTACTTCAAATCCAAATCAACAAAATAATATTCCAAAAGAAAATAATGAAATTCATCAAGAACAACCTCAAAAAAAATTTGGTTTTATTAAAAAAGGAAATGAAAATAAAAATGAAAATAAAAACGAAGAACATAAAAAAGAAACATCCAATGTTAATAAAAAAGTAAATATTCAAATATTATATAAGGAAAAATTAATGAAATATAATTCAAATATGTTTGATTATAATCAAAATTTTAAAAATTTTGTAAGAAAAATTAGTTTAATAAGAAGTGAAATATCAGAATTAAAAAATAATAAAAAACAATTAAATGAAGATTTAAAAAATTTAACAAAAATGCAAAATGATTTAGCAGAAAGTAATAAATTTGATGAAGCAATAAAAGTAGAAGAAGAAATAGATAAAAAAAATCAAGATAAAAAAAATATAGAATTATTAATTAAAGAAAAAAATGAAAAAGAATTAAATGAAGCAAAAATTTTAATAGTAGATTTAATGAGAGAAAAAACTGATTTTTATGATAGTTATTTAATTTCTTTTCCAATGTTAATTCCAAATGCTGAAAAATCAAAAGAAGAAATTGAAAAAAATAAAAAAAGTACTTTAGAACATTATGATAAAGATATTCAAGAAGTTAAAAAGAAAAATGATAATTTAAATCAAATTTTACAAGAAGCAATTAAAAATGTTGAAAAAGAAGAAGAAAAATTTAAAGAAAAATTTGAAGAAGAAACTAAAGATTTAAAAAATGAAATTGATAATTTACATAAAAATAAAGAAGATATTAGTAATGAAATTGAAGAATTGAAAAAAAAATTATTAGAAAAAGAAGAAAATTTAAAAGAAATTAATTCAAAAATCGAAGAAAAAGAAGAAGAAAGAAATGAAGTTAAAAAAAAATATGAAAGTGAAGATTCGTATCAAAAAATTATCGAAGAGAAAAATCAAAAAGAAGAAGATTATAATAAATCAATTCAAATATTAGAAAGTTTAAAAAAAGTATATGAAGAAAATGAAGAAAAATTTAATAAAGAAATTAATGAAGTAGATAAAATTATAAATTTAATAACAAAAAGAAATGAAGATTTACCAAAGAGAATAGAAAATTATTCTAAAACAATAAAAGAATTAAATGAAATGTTTAATATAAATGAAGAAAATTTAAAAAAAATAAATGAAAATGAGAATAAAATAAAAGAACTTTCAACAAAAATAGATGAAAATAATGATCAAATAGAAGTATTATATTTCCAAAATAAAAGAATAGATTCTGAAATATTATCAACTGATTCACATATAAATAATTTAGAAGAAGCAAAAAAAAATGCAGTAATAAAAAAACAATTTAAAGAAGCACAATCTTTAAATAATGAAGCAAAAAAACATTATGAATCAAAAAATAAATTAGTTGAACTTTTAGAAAATAATAATAATGCAATTGAAAATTTTAAAAAAGATAATGAATCAATTAATTTAAATTCTAATGAAATCCAAGAAGAAAATAATAAAACTTTAAAAATATTAAATGAAAATAATTCAAAATATTTAAATAATTTATTAAATGTATTAAAAGATTTCTTAGAAGATTTAGAAGAAAATGATCCAGATATAGAAATGATTAAAAATGAAATTAATTTAGTTGAAAAAGAAATTAATGAAGATGAAAATAAAAATTCAGAAAGTGAAAAGAAAGAAGAAAAAAATGAAAATGAAGAAAGAAATAAATTAGAGGAAAATGAAGAAAAAAAAGAAGAAAATTTAGAAGAAAAAAATAATGAAGAAAATAAATTAACGGAAAATGAAGAAAAAAAAGAAGAAAATAAAGAAGAAAAAAAAGAAGAAGAAGAAAAACTTTCTGAAGAAGAAATATTAAAAAGAAAAGAAGAAGAGAAAAAAAAAAGAGAAGAAGAAATTCAAAAAATAAAAGATGATTTACCTAAACTTGAAGAACAATTAAATCAATTAATTTCTGAAGAAAAATATGATGAATGTGATGAATTAAATAAAAAAATAGAAGATTTAAAAAGTAAATTATCTCTATTAGAAAAAATAGAAGGAGAGCAATAAAAAAAAAGACTATTTAAATAAATAAAAATTTAAAATAAGTAATAAATCCCAAATTAAAAAAAAAAAATTTATATATATAATATAAAAAAATTACCTAAATCAAAAAATTAAAAATCTAAAAAAATAAATTTAAAAAAAATCAAATATAAAAAACATTAAAAGCTAAAAATATATTATAAAAAAAAATGGCAACAGAGCTCCAATTTTCAGCAATAAAAGACGAATTACAAGAAACAGTAGATCAAATAATAAAAAAATATTTAGATGGAAAAACATATGATCAAAAAGAAGCACAAAGTTGGTGTAATCAAATATCAGATGAAGTCATAAAGACTTTACATTCTCAACAAAGAGGTTTTAAATTTATTTGTAATGGAACTATTTTCCAAAAAGGAGATGCTTCTCTTCATTTTTCTTCTACTTGTTTATGGAATCCTAATACTGATGGTTCTATTACTGTTAAATTTGAAAATGATACTATGCATTGTTTTATTTGTTTATTTGGTGTTGCTCCATAAAAAAAATTTTTTGATATTTTTTTTTTTTCAAGTTATTTAAATTTTTTTTTTCTGATTTAAAAACTTTTATATCTTAAATTTTTGCTTTTTGAGTTTTTTTGTTTTTGGGTTTTTTTAAATTTTGTTTTTTTTGGGTTTAAACTTTTTTATATTTTAAATAATTATATTATTTTTAAGAGTTTTAAACTTTTTGAAATCTTTTTAGTAAGTATTTTACTTTTTTAATTTGAGGTAAATAGATTCTTCATAAACAAATGCATATTATTTTTATCTTGTTTAACCCTATTTATATCTTCATCATTAACTATTTTATCATACTTTTCTTTATATTTATTATTATATTCCTTAAATAATAGTTAAAACATCATTTAGTTTTTTTAAAATTTTAATGCGGGATTTCAATTTTATATGGTTTTATAATATTTTACATTAAATAACTACCTCTTTATGTACTTTGAAAGTTTAAAACATTTTTGGGTTTTTAATTAAGGAATTTTTTTCCCATAAATAAGTTAATAATATATCTTAAAATTGATTTTTTCTTCTTTTGAAAATTAGTTATATTTATTTTCTTTATTATTTTAAATTAAATTAATTTTTTAAAATTAAAAAAAATAAATCATGAATAAATTTGATTTAAACCAAAATATTTTTTTCAGAATTTGTAACTATTTATTGTGTCTTCTTCAAAGAATTAATTCCTAAACAAATATAATTAGATTTATTTTTTATTCAACAATCTCAGAAATCTAAAACTTTTAACTTTATTTATTAAAATATATTCATTTATATAAAAATAAAATTTCAAAAATTTATAAATTCATAAAAACGGAAAATGAAATTTAAATCAATTTAACAAATAAAATTAAAAAAATAAAAAGTCCAAAAATAAAATAAATAATAATTAAAAAATCAAGCTTTAATATATTCACAAAACTCTTCAAAAGTAATTTGATCTCCTTTCTGAGTAGCATTTTTCATAATATGTTTCATTTGAGCATCACTCATATTTTCTCCTATTTCATTACAAATTCTTTTAAAAGTTTCAAAAGTAATAGTTTCATCTTTAGGATTATCAATACATAAATTAAATATAGTTCTTAATCCATTTTCATCATTATAATTAGTTAATCTTTCATTAACATGACTAGAAAATTTATCCCAAGAAACAATTTCATTATCTAAAGATAATTCATCTAATATTTTATATAATTCTGGATTTTGAGTATCAAAATTCATATATTTCATTGCTTCCATTGCATCTTTGATTTTAATAGTTTGATCATTATTAAAATCAAATAAATCAAAAGCTTGTTTTAACTCAGACATTTCATCATTAGATATAACAATTTTTTTTTCAACAGGAGGAACATAATTTTTTTCTTCATTTGCAAAAATTAAAACAATATAATTTTCTTCTTCAAATATTTGCAAACCAATACCAACTTGAGTATAAAAAGAATCAGTAATAAAAGATCTACCTTTTTTTTTCTTGTCAATTTTATTTAATAATAATTTAATTATTTGATTATTAGGATCATCAGCTCCAACATCAGCTAATAAAGAAGGATTTTCAGTTAAATAATAATCTGGTAAAATTCCCTTTAATTCATTTCCTTTCTGATATAATTGATAATCAGGATTTAATGAAAATTTTCTTGCTTGTTCTCTTGCAATATTAGTTAATTCGGTATTTAAATTTAACTTTGGCATTGGCTTCATTTTTTGTAAGACTAATAAATATTTATCTATTTCTCCTAAAAGAGGATCTTTAGATTTTATTCTACTTAATCCTTTTCTATATACTTCTACACTATGAATTATTGATTGAGGGTTTTCTCTAAATTTATTTAAATTATCTATAACAGTCATTTCAAATTTGGTTGTCATTTTTTTTTTTTGGTTTTTAAAAAATTTAAATTTTTTTTATATGAAAAATAATAGAATTATTATTTAAATTTTTAAATATGTGAAATTAATTTAATTAATTATTTCTTTTTTAATTATGAATATTATAATTAATTTATTAATTATATATTTTTAATTTAATTATTTATTGTTTATTAGTATTTTTCACCTAAAAAGTAATTTATGTTTAATGGTCTTTTCACACAATCAGTGACACCTTCATGAAATTTATAAATAAATTTACTTTCATTTCTATTTATTTGATTTGATTTTCTTTTTTTTCCTAAACCTATAGAAGAAATAAAATTAGAAAAATTATTAACATAATTTTCTTTTTTATTTTCATCAGATTCAATTTTTTTAGCACTTCCTTTTAAATAATCATCCCTATCTAAATTTTTAAGTGATTTAATTTTATCATATTGATTTTTTAAAATTAATTTCTGATTTAAAGTTAATTTATCTCTTTTTTGAATATTATCAAATTCTAATAATTTTCCTATATTAGGTTCAAAATTAATTTCTTCATTATCACTATTATTATTATTTTTAAGAGAAATACCAATTAAAATCATAATATTAACAGCATTATTAATTTTTTCTTTTTCATTTTGTGTCATTAAATCAAAATTAATTTCTTTAAATTTAGGTTGAATCAATCTATAAACATAAGGAATAATTTGAGTAACAATAATATATTTAGATAATCTATTTTTATAACCACATTCAATTAAATTATCTTGTAGAGTTTCAATTATAGAATCATTTATTTTTTTTTGTTGTTTTAATTCAAAAAATAAAGAAGGAAATTCAATTAAATTTCTTTCATATTTAGTAGAATAATAATAATGATTAATATAATTTCCACTCATACAAGTGTAATTATGAATATCACCTGGAATTGTATTAATTCCTTTTTTACTTAAATAATCTTCATATGAAAATAATTCTGCTAATTCACTTCTTTTCTCAATATCTTCTAAAGAATTTTTATTTTGAATTTTTAAATAATTTGAAAATAAACCTTCAATAATTTTATTATATTCTCCACTTGAATTATATAAATTTCTAATATAATTATATGATAAAGGAATTACATCACCTGAACTGTAAATGATTTTATTCCAAATATTAAATAAATTTTCATTGAAATCTTTATTACAAATAAATTTTAATTTATCAATATCTGAAGTGATTTCCATTGTCAAATCAAAATTATCTTTATTAAAAGAAATAAATTGTAATGCATTTAAACATGCTCTAATATCATATTTTGTTAATTCACAAATTGATTTTATAACTGAACGATCAATAGGAAGTTTTTCTTTTTTAGAAATATATACCATTTTATCAAAAACTTTTTTTTCATCAGCTTTTTTAATATTAATAACAAAAGCTTCTTTTCTCAATAAAATTAATTGTTTTGCATATAAATCATTACAAATACAAATAATAGGTCTTTTAATTGAATAATTTTTCTGTTTATTCTTTTTAGTTTTAACATTATTATTTTCATAATTTTCATCTTCATTTTTTTCTTTATCTTCAAAAGATAAATCATCATCAGAAAAATTATTTTCTTTATTATCATTTTTTCTTTTATTAAATTTAATAAAATTAATATTATTCCCATAATTAATATTTTTATCTAAATCACTTAAAACTTCTTTTTTATTTCTTCCTAAAATTCCTTTATTCAATCTCCCATTTTTAATAAAATCAATAATACTTTTAATAGAATTTTTTCCTTGATAATCAGAACTAATTCCATCAATTTCATCTAAAATTAAGCAAGTTGGTTTAGGTTTACTTTTATTAACATTTAAATTATGCATTAAAGTAGTATCATAAATCCTAGTAATTAATTTATCTGCAGTTCTTTCATCAGAAGAATTAATAATAATTGGTTCATAACCACATTGGCGGGAAATTATATTTGCCATTGTTGTTTTTCCTATTCCAGGAGGACCACTTATTAATATTATTTTATGCTTTGATTGTACATATTCTACTTCATAATATTCTATTTGATTTATATTATTTTTTTCATTTAAATTTTTTGAATTTGAATTTACTGTTTTTTTACTTTTATTTAAGTAATTTTTATTCTGATTATTTATATTTTGGATTATTGGAATTTTTGGTATTGTAAATTTCCTATTAAAAACTATTTCATCCCAACTTTTCATCCAAGTTAATATTTCTCTATTTGTTTTTTCTTCCGTTAATAAATCTGAATAAGTTTGTGGCTTATATTTGTCAGTAAATAATAAAGTTTTTAATTCATTTGACATTTTTTTTTTCTTTTTTTTTGAAAGAATTATTTTAATGAAATAACCAAAATATAAAATTTTAATAAAAATATATATATAAAATGATGAATAATGTTAAAATATTTATTTAATTATAAATTTCATATTTTTTATTTATGTAAACACCTTTTGGATTACTTTATTTTTCATTTTTAGTTGATTTATTTTCATTTTCCTTTTCAATAATATAAATATTTTCAACAAATAATAATTGAGCTTCATTTGGTATTATTTCTTCACATTTTGGTTCATTTAAAGAATCATCATATAAATTTAATTCTTGAATTATTTGAGATATACTGAAGATATTTTCTATTTGATTTAAAAAAACAAATTGAGTATAAAAAAATTCCCATAATTTTTTCGAATTCGTCATATGAATATAATTGATTTAAATTAATTTAATTTTTATATTCTAATTTATTTGATTAAATATTTGATCCTTTTTTTATACGAATTATAATTATAAATAAAATAATAATTTAAATTTATTTAAATATGTATATATTCAAATATAAAAACAGTTGTATAAATATTTAAGTGTAAAATATGTAATATATTATTTAATAGTTGAAATTGTCATTAGTATTATTATAAATATTAAATTTTCTTCATATATTATATATTGTTTATCTCATATATTATTTCATTATATTAAAAAAAAAATTTATTTCAATAATTTAGGGACTTCCACATTAAAATCTTAATTATTTTTTATATGAATTAATACATAAAAATAATGAAGATTAATTAATTATAGGATTATCTAAAATTCCAATCATCATAAAATTAAGTGAATTAAATAAATAAAATTTCATACTCAAATAATAAATCTTTTTGAAATAAAAAAACTTAAATGAAATTAAAAAAAATTTTTCAACTTATAATTAATTTTCTAATATGCCATTACAAACAAAATTAACAATAACATCAACAACACCATCATCTCTTAAAATACGTCTATGTCCCAATCCTTTAGTTTGATGAAAACAAGGAAATTCCTTATCACCAATATGATATTTTTTATATTTTTCATTAACATGTTTACTAACATTAACAGCCCAATTAAAATTAATTTCTTTATCATTTTCATCATGAACAATTAAAATAGGATAAATAAACTTTTCAATAGCTTCACTAACAACAAAAAAATGAACATCAATTCCAAGTTTTTCAGAATTTTTATTAATAAATAAATTAATAGTATTTTCATCTAATCCAAGCATATTTCCAAAATGAATTAAATAATCAGTAAATTTATCAGGAACACCAATTCCAATAAAACCTTTAATTTTTTTTCTAGTTTTATCATCTGAAAGATAATAATTCATACAAGTAGCTCCATTTCCTAAAGAATGAACTAATAAAACAACAGGATAATCAATATAATTTAATATACAATTTAAAGAATAACCAAAAACATGACAACCTGTTTCTTCTCCTTTTGTATTTCCATGTAATGGAAAATCAGGACAAAGAACTTTAAAACCTTCTTGTGTTAATTTTGGTATAAATTTAAAAAAATTTGTTCCTCTACCTTCCCATCCATGAACACATAATATTGAAAAATTCCTTTTTGGAGCATTTTCTTCTGGAAGAAATTCTAATACATTTATTTCTTCTGGTAAATTTGGAATACGTGTTAATTTCATATCTTTTCTATCTTTGTTATTTATTCAAATTTTAACATTCTTTCTTTATAACCTTCTGTTGGAATTTTTAATACATTATGTTTTGTGTTTTTTTCAAAATCTGATTCATATTCTTGTTGTTTTATTGTTCTAGGAGTGTAAAATAAATCATTTATATTCGATGCCACATAATCTGGGAATATTTTACAGAGTATTGCGTTTTTATAATAGAAATAATTATAGGAAAGGGATTTCAACATATTTTTTGTTGAAAATGTTTTAAATAAATTTTTTAATTAATTTTGAGTTATATAGTAAATATTTAAATTTTAGTTATTTATATTTTTAAATTTAGAAAAAAATTAGTCTTTTTTATGTTTGATTTTTTGTAAAGATTGTAATGTTAAATTTTTTTACAATACATTTTAGGGATCTTCATTATTGAATATGATTTGAATGATTTAATTCTAATTGAATTATTTTATGATGACAAAACAAAAATAGTTTTTTTTATTGACGCCATTATTTCATAATTAATTTTTATTAATTTTTTTTTTTTGTATTTTTAATAAATAATGAAAAAGAGAATTTAATTTATTTCTTTTTTAATTTTTATAAAAGATAAAATATAGGGATTTGACA
>JAEEGK010000915.1_pt1:0-70000 | contig 73894 bp, 56 predicted proteins | sample 8958771 | NCBI WGS metagenome assembly JAEEGK01 (sample SAMN16246547, study PRJNA631951) | gut metagenome | biome: gut microbiome; feature: rumen; material: SC-attached | host: Bos | place: Iran: Karaj | collected 2018-10
ACGCCCACCATCCGGCGGAGCTGCAGAGCGCCATCTCCTCCATCCGCCAGATTTATCCCGGCCGCAAGATCACCGGCATCTTCCAGCCCCACCTCTATACCCGTACCCGCGATTTCGCTTCCGAATTCGCCGCGGCCCTGAGCGGACTGGACAAACTCATCCTGCTGGACATCTACCCCGCCCGCGAGGAACCCATCCCCGGCGTCAGCTCCGAGATCATCTTCCGCGAGGTCACCGCACCGGAGAAGGTCCTGCTGAACCGCGACGAACTGATGCCTTATCTCGAGAAAGAAGACGTCGACGTGCTCGTCACCCTGGGTGCCGGCAACATCGACCGCTTCATCCAACCCATCACCGAACTCCTCAAACAGCGTCTCTAGATGAAGAAAAGCGTCAGATACTCCATCGCAGGCGCGCTCGTCCTGTTCTTCTGCACCGCCATGGCCCTGCTCTACGGCCACGTACGGACGGAGCGGGCCGTAGCCGTGTGTACGGGGCTGGAAGTCGGCTTCACCGACAGCCTGCGCTTCGTCAGCGAGGATGATATCCGGGGCTATATCGATGAGCATTACGGGGCCTATGTGGGCGAGCGGCTGGACAGCGTGCAACTCTACCGGATCGAGGAGATGCTGGAAGAACGCAGCGCCGTGATGCGCTGCGAGGCGTGGACCACCCCCGACGGCCTGTTGCATGTGGATGTCACGCAGCGGGCGCCGAAACTGCGCTTCCAGAGCGGCGGGAGCGGCTTCTATGTCGATGCCGACGGCTTCATCTTCCCGCTGCACGACACGTTCACCGCCGGGGTCACCACGGTCGAGGGGGCCATTCCCATCAGCGTCCCCGCCGGCTACAAGGGGCCGGCGCCGACCGAAGAAGAACAGCGCTGGATCGAGGGCGTGCTGGAGATGGACCGTTTCATCTCCTCCTCCAAGACCTGGCGGCGTGACATCACGAACATCCGCGTCCGCAGCAACGGCGACCTTCTCCTGACCCTGGAAGGACGGCCGGAGCAGTTCCTGATCGGACAGCCGGAGGACATTCCCGACAAACTCGCGCGCATCGGGCGCTATCTCAGCCTCATCGCTCCCTACAAAGCCGAAGGCTACTACAAGACCGTCAACGTGAAATACAAACAACAAATTATATGCAGGCAGAAAGATACATAGCAGCCGCCGACCTCGGCTCCTCCAAGATTGCCTTGAGCGTGGCCAAGATCGAAGGAGATGACATCCAGATCATCTACTACAAGGAGACCCCCTCCGACGGGGTCCGCTACAGTTGCGTCTTCAACCCCAAACGGGCCGCCGTCCCCCTGAAAGCCGCCATCAAGGAAGCCGAAGACGAACTCAACATCAAGATTCTGCAGGTCGTGGTCGGGCTGCCGCGCTACAGCGTCCGGCAGGAGATCGCGAGCGCCCGGATGGAGCGCAGCGATCCCGCCACCTGCATCACCAAGGAGGAGGTGGCCACCCTGAAGAGCATCGCCCTCGACTCATATCCCATCGCGGACGAGTCCAAGGAGGAGATCTACGGGGCAGTGGCCCAATCGTTCTCGGCCGACGAAGAACTCGTCTGCGCCAGCGAGCACGATGTCGTGGGTGTGACCGCCGATGCCCTGGAAGGCAATTTCAAGATCTTCGTAGGCGCCCAGAAGCCCGTGAGCAACATCGACATCATGCTCAACGACACGGGCGTGGCGCCGGCCCGCAAGCTGTTCCTTCCCAACGCCGTCGCCAAGGCCGTGCTCACCGAAGGCGAGAAGGAGAACGGCGTGGCCCTGGTGGAGATCGGCGCCGGCGTGACCTCGCTGACCATCTACCGCGGCAAGATCCTCCGCCACTATTCCTCCATCCCCTTCGGCGGCCGGGTCATCACGACCGACATCAAGTACGAATGCGGCTTCAACGAGAAACTCGCCGAGAACATCAAACTGGCCTTCGGTGCCTGCCTGCCCGATAAACTCCAGTCGCTCAGCGACAAAGTCATCCAGATCAACGACGACGAGAACGGTTCCTACGAGCAGCTCCCGGTCAAATACCTCTCCGAGGTGATCACCTGCCGCGCCCGCGAGATCATCGAGGCCATCCTCTTCCAGATCCAGGACAGCGGCTATGCCGACAAACTCCGCAACGGCATCGTGCTTACCGGCGGCGGAGCCAACCTCGTCAACATCGCCACCCTCATCAAGGAGATGTCCGGCTACACCGTACGCATCGGCTACCCGCGCAGCCAGACCTTCAGCGCCGTGGGCTGCTCCGGCGTGGGCGAGACCTCGGCCGCGGCCACCATCGGCATGATCCTGGAGGCCAAGAAAGACTACCGCCTCAACTGCATCGAGGACATCGAAGTGCCCCAGCGGCAGGCCGAAGCCGAACCGGCACCCGCAGTCGCCGACGAGCCGAAACCGGAGACGGCTCCCGCCACGGAGGCTCCGAAGCCGGAACGCAAGAGTCCGGAAAGCCTCTTCCCCGATGAACTCCTCTCCGAAGTGCTCACGCCGCGCAAGAACCGCCAGCGGGAACGGACGCCGAAAGAGCCCAAGGAACCCAAGGCGCCCGGCAAGTTCGTCACCTGGATCCGGCAGACTTCCGAGAGAATGGGGAAACTGGCCGGAGACACTTTCGACAATACGATGGGCGACCTGTTCGATGGTATGAAATAAAAAACACAAAACGATATGATAGACGACAGCATGATCGAAGCGATCGCCCCGAAAGACTGGGCGAACTCAGACGACATCATCAAGGTCCTCGGCGTGGGCGGAGGCGGCTGCAATGCCGTCAACTATATGTACACCAAGGGGATCACGGGTTGCAGCTTCGTGGTCTGCAACACCGACTCGCAGGCCCTCAAGGGCAGCCCCGTCCCCGTGAAGATCCAGATGGGCCGTGGCCTGGGCGCCGGCACCAATCCGATCAACGGACGCAACGCCGCCCTCGAGAGCCAGGACCAGATCGAGAAAATCGTCCTGGACACCCACACCAAGATGCTCTTCATCACCGCCGGGATGGGCGGCGGCACCGGCACCGGCGCCGCCCCGGTCATCGCCAAGATGGCCAAGGACCGCGGCATCCTGACCGTGGCCGTGGTCACCCTCCCCTTCCTCAACGAGGGCAACGAGGCGCTCTCCCGCGCCATCGACGGCATCCACGAACTGGAGAAGAACGTGGACAGCCTGCTGATGATCAACAACGAAAAACTGCACGAATACTACGGCAACCAGCTCATCCAGGATGCTTTCCCGCAGGCCGACGAGGTGCTCGCCACGGCCGTGCGCGGCATCGTGGAGATCATCAAGAAGCCGGGTTACATCAACGTGGACTTCAAGGACGTGGAAACGATGATGAAGAACAGCGGAATGGCCCTGATGGGCTGTGGCATCGGCACGGGCAAGAACCGGATCTCGGACGCCGTCAAAGCCGCCTTCGAGTCCCCGCTCCTCAACGACTACGACCTCAAGACCGCTAAGAAGGTGCTCGTCAACATCACCTGCGGCCACAATGAGCAAGGCCTGACGATGGACGACCTGGACGGCATCAACAAGAAGATCGACGAGTATACCGGCCGGGGCAACAACTTCAAGCGCGGCCTGATCTGGGACGACGACCCCGAGATCGGCGACACCATCCGCATCACCTCCATCGTGACCGGCCTGCGCTTCTCCGATGTCATCGGCCCCGCCAAGGATATGGGCAACTACATCATGATCAACCGGGAGTTCGTCTATGACAAGACGAGCGCCGCCCGCGGCGAGGGCATTCCCCTCTACGAGGACACCAGCCTCCCGCAGATCGGATTCAACAGCAAAAGCAATGCGCGGACGTTCAAGTTCGACCTGGACCAGAAACCGGCCCTGATCGTCACCAAGGGCGAGAGACTCGCCGAACTGGAGAACGTTCCCGCCATCCGGAGGACCAAGGTATGAGCAGGACGCGCGTGAGATTTGCCCCGTCACCGACCGGCCCCCTGCATATGGGCGGCGTCCGGACGGCACTTTATAACTACCTGTACGCCAAACAGAAAGGTGGAGACTTCATCCTCCGCATCGAAGACACGGACTCCAACCGATTCGTCCCCGGGGCGGAAGAATACATCATCGAATCCCTGCGCTGGTGCGGCATCTGCCCCGACGAGGGTGTGGACGAGACGGGCCGGGTGGTGGACACGCCCTCGGAGCGCCATCCCCACGCCCCCTACCGCCAGAGCATGCGGCGCGGCATCTACCGCAGCTACGCCGAGCAGCTGGTCGCTTCCGGCAACGCCTACTATGCCTTCGACACCCCCGAGGCACTGGACCAGGAGCGCGCGGCAGCCGAAGCCCAGGGCCGGACCTTCATCTACAACCACCTTACCCGCGGGCGCCTGCGCAACTCGCTGACCCTGCCGCCGGAAGAGGTGGCGCGCCTGCTGGAGGAGCGCAGCGACTGGACCATCCGCTTCCGCATGCCCGAAGGGCGCATCGTGGAGATGGACGACCTGATCCGAGGCCACATCGAGGTGGACTCCTCCACCCTGGACGACAAGGTCCTCTGGAAACGGGCCGACGAACTGCCGACCTACCACCTCGCCAACATCGTGGACGATCACCTGATGGAGATCACCGAAGTCATCCGCGGCGAGGAATGGCTTCCGTCCCTGCCCCTGCATTACCTGCTCTACGAGGCCTTCGGCTGGGAGGAAAGCCGGCCCCGCTTCGCGCATCTCCCCCTGCTGCTCAAACCCGTGGGCAACGGCAAGCTCAGCAAGCGCGACGGCGACAAACTGGGTTTCCCGGTCTTCCCGCTGCGCTGGACCTCCCCCACCGGCGAGGTGTCCCGGGGCTACCGCGAAGACGGCTATTTCCCCGAGGCCTTCGTCAACCTGCTGGCCATGCTGGGCTGGAATCCCGGCACGGAGCAGGAACTCTTCTCGCTGAAAGAACTTGTGGAAGCCTTCTCCCTGGACAAAGTGGGCAAGAGCGGCTCCAAATTCAACCCGGACAAGGCCAAATGGTTCAACCGGGAATACCTGCGGATGAAATCCGACACGGAACTCACCACCCTCTTCCTGCCCATCCTGAAAGAGAAGGGGCTCGAGCCCGCGCCGAGTTACGTGGAAGGCGTGGTGGGCCTGATCAAGGAGCGCGCGACCTTCGTGCAGGACTTCTGGACCATCGCCTCCTACCTCTTCGTCGCCCCGACGGAGTTCGTCCCCAAGGACGTGGACAAGTTCTACAAGCCGGATATCTACGCGATGGCCCTCGAAGCCCTGGAGGCCTCGGATGCCGATACGCTCGAGGCCTACGTCCGTGACCACGGGATGCCGATGGGCAAGGTCATGAACTGCCTGCGCCTCGCCCTGTCCGGCGCGGCCAGCGGCCTGGGTATCAGCGACATCCTGCACTTCATCGGCAAAGCCGAAGGCCTGCGGCGACTCCGCTATCTCAAAGAAAAATTAGGATAAAAACAATACAGCTCTCCCGTGTATATTTCTTCCGGCCGGAAGCACTTGCAACCGGCCGGAAGAATCTTTTGTATTTCCGCCTCCGGATCTAGCGGAAGATCAGGGGGAGGAATTCGTAGAGGCTGCGGCGCCAGGTCTGCCATTCGTGGGCCGTGCCCGGGGAGACATACCAGGCGGCGCGGATGCCCATCTCGTTGAGTTTCTGCGCATCGGCCTGGATACGCTCGGGATACTCCAGTTCGCCGCAGGTTTCGAAAATCAGCTTGACCACGTCCTTACGGAGCGTCTCCGGGTTCTGCACCGGACTGCCGCCGCTGAAGAGCCCGTAGTAGGCGAAGAGGTCGCTGTGCGCAAGGCCCACGCTGCGGGTCAGCATTCCGCCCAGGGAGAGCCCCGCCATCGCCCGGTGCTGCGCATCCGGAATCACGCGATAATGGGATTCGATGTCGGGAATGGCCTCGTGGAGCAGCATCTGCTCGAAATTCTCCGAATAGGTCGGGGACATCGCCAGGCGTCCGCGGCTGTCACCCGGACGATAGACGAAATCGTTGTTCATCACGATGATCAGCGGCTCGATCCGTCCCTCGGCGATCAAGTTGTCCGCGATGATGGCGGCGAAGCCGGAATGCACCCACTCCTGCTCCATCTCGCCCGCGCCGTGCTGCAGATACAGCACCGGGTAGCGCTTCTGCGGATTCGCATCATATTCGGCCGGGGTGTAGACATAGGCCCGGCGCCACTGCTGCTCCACCTGGGAGTAGAACCAGCGCTCCCGCACGTCCCCGTGGGGCACGTCCCGCATCTGATAATAAGCATCCTCGGGCGAAGGCACCTCCAGGACGCCCACCCAGCCGTTGCTGTAGCGGAAATCCAGGCCCGGTTCGGCGAAGCGCGCCCCGTCGATCAGGATGTACGGAATGTGGAATCCGCCCCGCGGAGCCGGGACGATGACATTCCACCAGCCCTGCTCATCCTGTTGGCAAGGATAGTCTTTTCCGGCCAGGTTCAATTTGACATCCCGGGCGGGCGAGGGGGCCTGGAAACGGAACCAGTAATCCCCTTTGTCGTTCACCTTGGGCCATTCGGACTGGCGCTGGGTGCTCGGCGTGCGCTGCCAGCCTTCGGCAGCAGGAGGCGTAAAAGTCCCCTGTGCAAGAGCCGTGGCGGCCATCAGGCACAGGACGGAGAGGGTCAGAAATATTTTTTTCATTATCGTAAATGATTATCAATGATCAGGAAAGTGCTTCGAGGACCTCATCCAGGTTCCAGGCATCCTCGATGCCGAAGCCCCCGTTCCGGGTGCGGCGCAGCGAACTCAGGAAAGCGCCGCTTCCCAGGGCCTCGCCCAGGTCGCGCGCCAGGGCGCGGATGTAAGTCCCTTTGCTGCAGCAGACGCGGACCATCGCCGTGGGCAGCTGCCGGCCCGAAATGTCCGCCACCCGGATGCGGCCCGTCCCGTCGTCGCGGTACGCTTGCACGGGCGCCCCGCTCCAGGAGATCAGTTCCAGGTCGTAGATGGTAATGCGGCTGGACTGCAGCAGTTCGCCCGGGTCGAAGGGACGCCCCTCCCGGAGCGCCGCACGCCATTCGCGCCGGGCCGTCTCGTAGGCCCGTACCCCGTCCACCGACTTGGCGCTGAAAAGGGGCGCCACCTGCTCCTGCTCCCCGATAAAGTCCGGCAGAACGGCACGCAGCGCCTCTTCGGACACTCCGTCGAGCGGACAGATCCGGTCGATATCTTTCTCCAGGTCGTAAGAAGGCGTGGTGGCCCCGAAACTGATGCCGGCCAGGTACTCCTTCTCGGAGCGCTGCAACTCCTCGGCACGGCGCGTGGCCGGCCCGATGCACACCAGCAGCAGGCCCGTGGCGAGGGGGTCGAGCGTCCCGGCATGGCCTACTTTGAGATTCTTCTTGCCGAAATGGCGGATGGCGGCGAATTTGACCTTCCGGATTACGTCTGCCGAAGTCCACCGGTAGGGCTTGTCCACCGGCAGTACGATTCCCTCGGGGTAATCTTCGATGCTATGGCTGAACGATCTTGTCAATGCGGCGCTGGTGCCGGCCTCCGGCGAATGAACTCGTGAGCCAGACGCGCACCATCATCACCGCCATCCGGTAGGAGACGAAGCGCGCGGGAATCACGAGGATGTTGGCGTTATTGTGTTCCTTGACCAGACGGGCGACTGTCGTGTTCCACGCCAGGCCGGCCCGGATGCCACGGTGGTGGTTGAGTGCAAGGGACATCCCGTTGCCGGTGCCGCACAGGGCGATACCGCCGTCCACCTCCCCGGCCTCCACGGCGTTCGCAAGCGGATGAGCATAATCGGGATAGTCGCAACTCTCGGGACTGTCCGTGCCGAAATTGACGACTTCGAAGCCCTTGCCCAGAAGATAAGCGATCAGGCGGGTCTTATAGGCCAGCCCGGTGTGGTCGTTGCAGATTCCGATTTTCTTCATAATACAAATATAGTGATTCTATTTTTAAAATTCATCGAAAAATTGTATCTTTGAGGTTAAACCAAATCTATTCATCCCATGATAACCAAACACCCTCTGAGCACGCTCCTCCTGATCGTCGCAGCCGCGGTCGGGCTGGCGGGCTGTTCCTCAGGCAAGGACGTCGAGTTCGACTACCTGTACCGGGATCTCCCCTTCGAGATGCCCCGGGTCTCCCGTCCGGCCATCCCTGCTTATACTGTGGAACTGACGGACTTCGGCGCGGTCGGCGACGGGGTCACCCTCAACACCGAGGCCTTCGCGAAAGCGATGCAGCACCTTGCCGACAAAGGCGGCGGGCACCTCAACGTCCCCGCCGGCCTGTGGCTCACCGGCCCCATCGAAATCCTCAGCGACTGCGACTTGCATCTGACCGACAATGCGGTCGTGATCTTCTCCCCCGACCGGGCCCTCTACCCCATCGTCAGCACCGTCTTCGAAGGGCTCGACACCCGGCGCTGCGAGTCCCCGGTCCATGCCGAAGGCGCCAGGAACATCTCCATCACCGGCACCGGGGTCATCGACGGCAACGGCGACGCTTGGCGCATGGTCAAGAAGAGCAAGATGGCCCCGACCGAATGGAACCGCCTGCTCGCGAGCGGCGGCGTCCTCAGCCCGGACGGCAACACCTGGTACCCCGACGAAGGCTTCTTCAAGGCCGGCCGGATCAGCATCATGAACGTCCCCCGGGGCGATCTGAGCGATGCCGACTGGAACGAGATCAAGAGTTTCCTGCGCCCCAACCTGGTCCAGCTCCGCAACTGCGAGAATGTCCTGCTCGAGGGGGTCACCTTCCAGAATTCCCCCTGCTGGAACGTCCACCCGCTGATGTGCAAGAACCTCATCGTCAACCGGGTCAACATCCGCAACCCTTGGTATTCGCAGAACGGCGATGCCATCGACGTGGACAGCTGCGAGAACGTCCTGATCATCAACTCCATCTTTGACGCCGGCGACGACGGCATCTGCATCAAGTCCGGCAAGGATGCGGACGGCCGCAGGCGCGCCCGCCCGTGCAAGAACCTCATCGTGGACAACTGCACCGTCTTCCACGGCCACGGCGGTTTCACCGTCGGCAGCGAGATGAGCGGCGGCGTGGAGAATATCAAAGTGTCCAACTGCCGCTTCCTCGGCACCGACGTGGGCCTACGCTTCAAGAGCACCCGCGGCCGCGGCGGCGTGGTCCGCAACATCCACATCGACAACATCTACATGAAGGACATCATCGCCGAGGGTGTTCTCTTCGACCTCTTCTACGGCGGGAAGTCCGCGGTGGATGCCGCCGCCGACGGCAGCCCGATCGTCGATGATCCGGCCCGCCCCGTGGACGAGACCACCCCGGAGTTCCGCGATATCTACATCAACAATGTCTATTGCAACGGGGCCGCCCGCGCGATGTTCTTCAACGGCCTGCCCGAGATGCCCGTCTCCAACATCAACATCACCGACTGCACGGTGACCGCCCACACGGGCATCGACTTGCGCAATTCCCAGGACATCACCTTCAAGAATGTCCGTTGCTTCCCGGAGGTCGGGGAGCCCGTCAAAACCTGGAAAGTCAAGAATTTCACCAACGAATAAACCCATATGAAAAAGATATTCACCGCCATCCTCGCCCTCGCCGCCCTGCTCTCCTGCGGCAAGACGGAAGAGCCCAACTCCCTGCGGATGGTCCATTCCCAGATGTCCCGCTGCGGGGACGCCACTTACCTCGACTACACCGACGGCCGCCTCAAATGGAACTACACCCCGGGTCTGGAGCTCCGTTCCTTCCTGGATGTGTATGAGACCTACGGCGATCCGGCCATCTACGATTTCGTCTACAAATGGTACGACGGCATCGTGAACGAAGACGGCACCATCCAGGGCTACTCCGTCGAGAAGTATTCCACGGACCTGATCTGCCCCGGCAAGTCCCTCTTCTATTTCTACGACAAGACCGGCAACGAGAAATACCGTAAAGCCATCGAGCTCGTCAAGAGCCAGATCGACGGCCAGCCGCGCACCAACGCCGGCGCTTTCTGGCACAAGCAGGTCTACCCCAACCAGGTCTGGCTGGACGGTGTCTACATGGCCGAACCCTTCTATGTCGAATACGCCTCCCGCTACCTCGACGGTCCGGAGCGCATCGCCGCCTACGATGACATCGTGAACGAGTTCGTCGTGGCCGCCGAGAAGACCTACGACCCCGCCACCAAGCTCTATCGCCACGCCTGGGACGAGTCTGAGAGCATGTTCTGGGTCGATCCCGCCACCCACGGCCAGTCCTTCCACTGCTGGGGCCGGGCCCTGGGCTGGTACTGCATGGCCCTCGTGGACGTGCTCGACTGGCTGCCGGCCGACTACGCCCCGCGCCAGAAACTGATCGACATCCTGAACGCCATCTGCGCCGAGCTCCCCAAGTGGGCTGACGAGAAGAGCGGTGTGTGGTACCAGGTCCTGGACCAGCCGGGCCGCGAGGGCAACTATCTCGAGTCCACCTGCTCCGCGATGTTCAGCTTCACCTTCCTGAAGGGCATCCGGATGGGCTATCTCAGCGCCGACCTGCTCCCCTACGCCAAGAAGCTTTACGAGGACGTGGTCCGAGAGTTCATCTCCACGGACGACCAGGGCCGCATCAGCATCGAGAAATGCTGCTCCGTGGGCGGTCTGGGCGGATCCTCCAACCGCATGGGCGACTTTGCCTACTACCTCAGCGAGCCCATCCGGCCCAACGACTCCAAGGGCGTCGGCCCCTTCATCTGGGCCTCCCTCGAAATGGAAAGATTGAAATAACAAACAATAACAATCAGAATCATTTATGGCACAAAATCCTTTTTCCCTCGAAGGTAAGAACGCCTGGATTACCGGTGCGTCTTACGGAATCGGTTTCAACATTGCCCGCGCTTTCGTAGGCGCCGGGATCAAGACCATCATCTTCAACGACATCAACGAAGCCGCCCTCGAGCGCGGCCTGGCCAACTACAAGGCGGCCGGGATCGAGAATGTCAAGGGCTATGTCTGCGACGTGACCAAGGAAGATGATGTCAAGGCCCTCGTGGAGAAGATCCACGCCGAAGTAGGCCCGATCGACATCCTCGTCAACAACGCCGGCATCATCAAGCGCATCCCGATGCACGAGATGAAGCGCGCCGAATTCCAGCAGGTCATCGACATCGACCTTGTGGGTCCGTTCATCGTCTCCGCCGCCGTGCTCCCCGAAATGATGGAGCGCCGCGAGGGCAAGATCATCAACATCTGCTCGATGATGTCCGAGCTCGGCCGTGAGACCGTGTCCGCCTATGCGGCGGCCAAGGGCGGCCTCAAGATGCTCACCCGCAACATCTGCTCCGAGTACGGCGAGTACAACATCCAGTGCAACGGCATCGGCCCCGGCTACATCGCCACCCCGCAGACCGCGCCGCTCCGTGAGCGCCAGCCGGACGGCTCCCGCCATCCCTTCGACAGCTTCATCTGCGCCAAGACCCCGGCCGGCCGCTGGCTGGAGCCCGAGGAGCTCGGCGGCCCCGCCGTCTTCCTGGCTTCCCACGCCTCCGACGCCGTCAACGGCCACATCCTCTATGTGGACGGCGGCATCCTCGCTTACATCGGCAAGCAGCCCCAGTAGATTCTTCACTTCGTTCAGAATGACAGGCATATAGAATAACAAGATTATGAAAATCAACTGCCAAGTCCGCCAAGCCTCCAGCAATCTGGACGCGAAGCACTATGATACCGAACGCATCCGCAAGGAGTATCTCGTGGAGAACGTGATGGTCCCCGACGAGATCAACATGGTCTATTCGATGTTCGACCGCATCATCGCGGGCGGCGCCGTGCCCGTGAAAGAAAACCTGAAGCTCAGCGCCCCGGAGATCCTGCGCGCCGACTATTTCACCCAGCGCCGCGAACTGGGCATCATCAATGTCGGCGGCCCCGGTACCGTGGTCGTGGGCAGGAAGGCCTATCACCTCGATTATAAGGAAGCCCTCTATGTCGGCCGCGGCGACCGCCACGTCACCTTCAAGAGCGACGATCCCGAAAAGCCCGCGCACTTCTACTTCTGCTCCGCCACCGCCCACCGCGAGACCGGAGTCAAGAAGGTCAGCAAGAAGGACGCCGTGGTGATGCACCTCGGTTCCCTGGAGGAGTCTAACGAGCGCACGATCAACCGCCTCCTCGTCAAGGAAGTCGTGCCTTGCTGCCAGCTCCAGATGGGCATGACCGAACTCGCTCCGGGCAGCACCTGGAACACGATGCCCGCCCACACCCACGACCGCCGCATGGAGGTCTATTTCTATTTCGAAGTCCCGGAGGACGCCGCGGTCTGCCACTTCATGGGCGAGCCGCAGGAGACGCGTCACATCTGGATGCACAACGAGCAGGCTGTCATCTCCCCGCAGTGGAGCATCCACTCCGCCTGCGCGACCCGCAACTACACCTTCATCTGGGGCATGTGCGGCGAGAACGACGACTACAACGACATGGACTGGTGCGCAACCCCCGATCTGAAGTAATGAAAAGACAAGCATTGATCCTCGCCTTCGCGGCGATCTTCGCGCTCGCCGGCTGCAAGCAGCAAGCTGCGGAGCCGAAAGTAATGGCCCGTTTCGTCCCGGAGCGTTCCGATGATTTCGTGTTCGAGAACAACCTCGTCGCCGGCCGCTTCTACGGCAAGGCCCTCGAGGGCAACCCCACTTCCCCGGGTATCGACATCTGGGTGAAGCTTCCCGGCGCGCTGGTTGCCGACACCTGGTATGCCGAAGCGCAGAAAGACCCGAACTACTACCACCACGACCACGGTGGAAAGGACTGCTACAAGGTGGCCGTCAGCCTCGGCGGCGGAGCCTCCGCCCCGTTCGTAGACGGGCGTCTGGCGATGCCCGCCACCAACTACCGCTCCTACGAGGTCGTTGAGCAGACCCCGGACAAGGTCGTCTTCGTGCTCCATTATCCCGAGTGGGAGGTGGCCGAAGGTGTCAAGGTGTCCCTGGACAAGCAGGTGACCGTGTGCGCGGACAGCTATTTCTGCCGCGTGGACGACAGCTATAACTTCACCGGTGCGGAGACCCTCTGCGTGGCCGCCGGCCTGCTGCGCCACAGCGCGCAGGAGACCATCGAGCAGGAGCGCCTGACCCCGTCGAGTTATGCCATCTGGGAGCACGCCTCCGACCAGAGCGTCGAGCCCGAGGACGGTATGCTGGGTGTCGCGGTCATCGTCCCGGGAGCCAAGGATGTCTGCGTCCACGACGAGCTGGACCACGGCATCGCCACCCGCGATCTCAAACCCGGCGAGACCTTTACCTACTATTTCGGTTCCTGCTGGTCCAAGGGTGACCTGAAGACCGCGGAAGACTGGTTTGCTGAAGTTGAAAAAGTAAAATAACAGTGCGTAGATTTCTTCTCTGCTCACTGATGGGATTGGCTCTGTGCGGCACGATTGGCGCGCAGAGTCTTCCTTATCAAGACGCATCCCTGTCCGCTGAGCAGCGGGCGGAGGACCTGCTGGGACGGCTCAGCCTCGAGCAAAAAGTGTCCCTGATGATGAATGCCAGCCCGGCCATCCCGGAGCTCGGCATCCGTGCCTACAACTGGTGGAGCGAGGCCCTGCACGGCGCCGCCCGCGCCGGCCTGGCCACCGTCTTCCCGCAGGCCATCGGCATGGCCGCCAGCTGGGACGAGGCCCTGCTGGAGGAGGTCTTCGACATCACCTCCACCGAGCAGCGCATCAAGTTCATCCAGTACCGCAAGAACCCGCAAGGCAGCCCCCAGTATCACGGGCTGACGGTCTGGACCCCCAACATCAACATCTTCCGCGACCCGCGCTGGGGCCGGGGCCAGGAAACCTACGGCGAGGATCCCTTCCTCACCGCCCGGATGGGCTATGCCGTGGTCAAAGGCCTCCAAGGCCCGACGGACGCCGATTATGACAAGCTGCACGCCTGCCTGAAGCACTACGCCGTTCACAGCGGCCCGGAAGGCACCCGGCACCAGTTCGACGCCAAGGACATCTCCTGGCGCGACCTCACCGAGACCTACCTCTATGCCTTCGGGGACATCATTTCCAAGATCGACGTCCAGGAAGTGATGTGCGCCTACAACCGCTTCGAGGGGGATCCCTGCTGCGGTTCCGACCAGCTGCTCATCCAATTCCTGCGCGAGAAATGGGGCTACAAGGGCCTCGTGGTGAGCGACTGCGGCGCCATCGACGATTTCTGGCGCCAGGGCCGCCACGGCACCTACCTGAATGACCCGACGACCGCGGTATCCCGCGCCGTGCGCACCGGCACCGACCTCGAGTGCGGCAGTTCCTACCGGCATCTGCTGGATGCCGTGAAGGAAGGCAAGCTGACCGAGGACGAGATCGACGTCTCCCTGCGCCGGCTGCTCGTCGCCCGTTTCCGCCTCGGCGAGATGGACCCCGACGAATCCGTGAGCTGGAACCGCATCGACGAGGCGCTCCTCGCCTGTGACGCGCATCGCGCCAAGGCCCTCGAGATGGCCCGTGAAAGCCTGGTCCTGCTGCAGAACAAGGGCGGCATCCTGCCGCTCCGCAAGGATATCAAGGTGGCAGTCCTGGGTCCCAATGCCGCTGATTCCTCGGCGATGTGGGGCAACTACAACGGTTTCCCCGCCCGCACCGTGACCGCCCTGGAGGGCATCACCGCCAAGGTGGGCGCGGCCAATATGAGCGATCCCGCTGCGGCCGACGTCATCATCTATGTCGGCGGCATCTCGCCCCGGATGGAAGGCGAGGAGATGCGCAACAGCCCGGAAGGCTTCAACCGCGGCGACCGCACCACCATCGAACTTCCCCGCGCCCAGCGGGCCGAATTGGACTCGCTCGCCCGTGCGGGCAAGCGCATCGTCCTGGTCAACTATTCCGGCTCCGCGATGGGTCTCCTGCCCGAGACGCTCAGCTGCGCGGCCATCCTGCAGGCCTGGTATCCGGGCGAGGCGGGCGGCACCGCCATTGCCGACGTGCTCTTCGGCGACTGCAACCCTTCCGGACGCCTCCCGATCACCTTCTACCGCAGCGACGAGGACCTGCCCGACTTCGAGGACTACAACATGGCGGGGCACACCTACCGCTATTTCACCGGCAAGCCGCTCTATCCTTTCGGCTATGGCCTGTCCTATACCAAATTCAAATACGGCCGCGCCCGTGTCCGTGACGGTGAAATCGTGCTGAAGATCCGCAACCGCGGCCGCGTGGACGGCGACGAAGTGGTCCAGGTCTATATGTCCAAGCGCGAAGACGTCGGCGGGCCGCAGATGGCCCTGCGCGCCTTCCGCCGCGTGAGCGTCCCTGCCGGGCAGAGCGTCACCGTGCGCATCCCCCTGGAGGAAGCCATGTTCGCGACCTACGACGAGGCTGCGGGCGAACTGCGTGCCACACCCGGCCATTTCACTTTCCGCTACGGCCCCTGCGCCGACCAGAAGGTTCTCAAGAAACTTAATATCAGAAGGAAATGAGTTTTCTGTCCGTTCTTCTCGCCTCCCTGCTGCTGACCGCAGGGCCCGCCAAAACCCCCGTCTACACCAATCCGGTGCTGTTCTCCGACTATTCCGACCCGGACCTCATCCGCGTCGGGGAGGACTACTGGATGACGGCCTCCTCGTTCACCTGCTTCCCGGGACTGCAGATCCTGCATTCGGTGAATCTCGTAGACTGGGAGATCGTGAACGCGGCCCTGCCCTGGATGGATCCGCGGGAGGATTTCGACATTCCCGCCCACGGGAATGGCGTCTGGGCGCCCTGTATCCGCTACCATGACGGCACCTACTGGATTTTCTGGGGCGATCCCGACCACGGCATCTACCAGATCCACACCGACGATCCGCGCGGAAGCTGGAGCCGTCCGCATCTCGTGCTCGCGGGCAAAGGCCTGATCGATACCAGCCCCCTTTGGGATGACGACGGGCGGGTCTGGCTCGTCCACGGCTGGGCGGGCTCCCGTGCCGGTTTCAAGAGCATCCTGAGCGTGTGCGAGCTGGACAAGGATTGCACCCGCGTGATCGGCGACCAGGTCCTCGTGTTCGATGGCAAGAAGAACGGCAACGACACCGTCGAGGGGCCGAAGTTCTATAAAAAGGACGGCTGGTACTACATCTTCGCCCCCTCGGGCGGGGTCAAGACCGGCTGGCAGCTCGTGTTGCGTTCGCGCAACGTGCTCGGGCCCTATGAGTGGCGCACCGTGCTGCACCAGGGGCCCACGGACATCCACGGCCCGCACCAGGGCGGTTGGGTGACCGATACGGCCGGGGACAGCTGGTTCATGCATTTCGAGGACCGCTATGCCTGGGGGCGCGTGTGCCACCTGCAGCCGATGACCTGGCTGCCGGATGGCTGGTGCATCATCGGGCAGGACCTGGACGGCGACGGGATCGGCGAGCCGGTGACGGAGTTCCGCCGCCCCGCCGGTCCCGACACGCCCCTCCCGGGCGTTTCCGCCCTTGCCACGAGTACCGGCTTCACCGGGGCTTCCATCCCGCTCAACTGGCAGTGGGAGGCCAATCCGCAGTTCAACTGGTTCATGACCAATCCTTCGCTGGGCTGCCTGCGGCTGCATTGTATCAAGAAGTCCGATAACTGGAAGAATCTGCGGGATACGCCCAATATTCTCGCGCAGAAGGTGGTCGGTCCGGCGATGAGTTTCACCACGAAGCTTGTCTACCGGCCTTCTTATGCGGGCGAGCGGGTCGGCGTGGTCGTGACCGGGCGCAGCTATGCGACGCTCGAGCTGGATTTCGACGGGGAGGGGCTCGCGTTGGTGCGCAAGGATTGCATTGATGCCAATCAGGGCCGTCCGGAGACGGTGCTCGCTTCCGTGCCGCTGCAGAAAGAAGCCTTCAATACGGTCTGGATCCGGGTGGATGTCAAGAATGCGGTCGAGTGTACTTTCTCCTATAGTCTGGACGGACGGCGGTTCAAGGCTGTCGGGCCTGTGTTTACGGGGCGTGAGGGCGACTGGATCGGGGCCAAGATCGGGTATTTCGCGATTGCTGATATTCAGCGGAACGATGGCGGTTCGGTAGAAGTCTACTAATCTTCTCGTATTTGACGCAGAGGGCGGAACGCGACAAATGCAACATTTTCACGATAAAAACGGGCAATCATGCCTTATTTGAAAGATAATTATTATCTTTATCGTCTATAAGATAAATAACACTTACTATAGTTTATTGTTTAACCAAAAATCCCACATGATGAAGAAACATTTCAGCATGGCGCTTACAGCCATCCTCCTGCTGCTGGCGGGATCGGTGGCATTTGCGCAATCCATCACCAGGGGCAAGGTCGTGGACGCGAACGGCGAGCCCGTCATCGGTGCTTCCGTGGTCGTCCCCGGCACGACGACCGGTGTCGTGACCGATGTCGACGGCAACTTCGAACTCCGTGTCGCACCCGGCACCCGGCTGGAGATCTCCTGCATCGGCTACTCCACCGTCAACGCCGTGGCCGCCCCCACCCTCAACATCACCCTCGAGGAGGACACCACCTACCTTGATGACGTGGTCGTCATCGGTTACCAGACCGTCAAGCGCCGCGACCTCACAGGTTCCGTGGCATCCATCACCGGCAAGGAGATTGCCGAGATGCCCGTGGCCAATGCCGCCCAGGCCCTGCAGGGCAAGCTCCCGGGCGTCCGCGTGACCTCCGGCAACGGTGCCGCCGGCTCCGGCGTGTCCATCCGCGTCCGCGGCGGTAACTCCATCACCCAGAGCAACGAACCGCTCGTCCTCGTCGACGGTGTCTCCGGCTCCCTCTCCGACATCCCCTCCGACCAGATCGAGTCCATCGACGTCCTCAAGGATGCCTCTTCCACCGCCATCTACGGTGCACGCGGCGCCAACGGCGTTATCCTCGTGACCACCAAGGGTGCCAAGGAAGGACGCGTGAGCGTACGCTACAACATGTACTACCAGTTCCGCGAGACCCCGCGCTACTACGACCTCCTCGACACCCAGGAGTTCGTCCTCTGGCAGTGGTCCTATGCCAGCTTCTATGGCAAATCCTATGGCGAGAACGTGGCTAAGTACTATGGTCTCGGCACCAATTATGGCAATCATTATAAGGATTATGCCAGCGTGCCCCTCCACAATTCCATGCAGGATGTCCTGAAGTCCTCCGGTACCTGGAACCATGACATCACGATGACCGGAGGCACCGCGAACACCAACTATTCGATCGGATTCAGCTTCCTCAGCGACAACGGAACCCACATCCGCAACCAGCGCGAGCGTTATTCCGTCAACTTCAAGCTCAACCAGAAGATCAACAAAATGTTGGCGGCGAACTTCGATGTCCGCTACTTCGAGAACTACAGCTGGGGTGACGGCAACAACACCGGTTCTTCGAACTACTACTACCGGCCGGTTCTCCACCCGCTGGGCGAGGACAACCCCGCCCTCCTCGGCCAGGGAGACACCAACGTGAACACCATCTACGATCCGCTCCTGGTGACCTACAACCTGGAGGACTTCAACCGTCGCCACAACCTGCGCGGCACCGCCGGCCTCACCTTCACCCCGATTGAGGGGCTGGTCGCCAAAACCGAACTGACGCTTTCCCGCGGCTGGTCCAGGCGCGAGCGCTGGGACGGCGGCAACAGCATCGGCGGGTCCTCCCGCAACAATGCCCGCCTGAATGACAGCTTCAGCACCAACACCCGCTGGACCAACACCATCAGCTATACCATCCCGGGCCTCGGCGAGGATCACAACCTCAATTTCCTGCTCGGCCACGAAATGCTGACCAACACGGGTACCAGCCGCTCGCTCCACGGCTATAGCTACTCATCCGACCTGTCCTACGAGCAGGTTTTCGCCATGTTCGGAAGATACGATAAATCGGAGACCAACTTCAACTCCTTTGACAGTTCCGTGACTGTGCCGTCCAACACCCTCTCCTTCTTCGGGCGCCTCAACTATTCCCTGCTGGGCAGGTATCTGTTCACCCTTACCTTCCGCGCTGACGGTTCCAGCAAGTTCGCACCCAACAACCGCTGGGGTTACTTCCCCGCCGCGGCCTTCGCCTGGCGCATCTCCGACGAGCCCTGGATGCAGGACGCCAAGAGCTGGATGAACGAACTCAAGTTCCGTCTCTCCTACGGTACTTCCGGTGCCGACGGTATCAGCAGCAACCTCTGGCAGGAGACTTGGGAGACCGGTACGGTCACCATGGACGGCGTAGACTACAATGTCTACAAGCCCAGCAGCCTGCTTTCCAACCCGGATCTCAAGTGGGAGACCACCATTTCCCGCAACGCCGGCTTTGATTTCAGCTTCCTGAAGTCCCGCCTGCGCGGCACCCTCGACTTCTACTGGAATACCACGAAAGACCTGCTCATGAATATGCCCGTCAATTCCACGAGCGGTTTCACCAACCAGTACCAGAATGTCGGCCAGACCTCCAACAGGGGTATTGAGCTTTCCTTGAATGCCGGCATCGTCCGCAACCGGGAATTCCAGCTGTCCGTCCATTGGAACCACTCCATCAACTACAACAAGCTGGACAACATCCATCCCAGCGCCAACGCCAACCAGCGCACCGGCTGGGGCGGCTCCGATATGCTCCCGAACTATGACTATGTCATCGAGATCGGACGGCCCATCGGCCTGGTCAACGGATACATCTCCGAAGGTGTCGGCTACTACACCGTCGATGACTTCAACTACGCCAACGGCGTCTACACCCTGAAGCCGGGCATCCACGACACCAGCGTGGCCAAATACGCCAGCACGGATCTCGACAAGATCCGTCCCAACGGACAGGTCGCCTTCCCGGGAGCCGTCCGCTTCAAGGATGTCAACGGGGACGGCATCGCCAACTCCTCCGACTACACCGTCATCACCGAGATGGCCCCGCACCACACCGGCGGCTTCGGCTTCCAGGCCAACTGGAAGAACTTCGACTTCTCCGGCAACTTCTCCTACCAGCTCGACGGCTACCTCTACAACGCGATGGCCATGGCCGCCACCAACTTCGGCAACAAGGATACCTATTTCGGACGCAACCGCCTCGCCTATGTCAATGACTGCTACAAGATCTATGACGTAGACAGCAGCGGCAACCTGTATATGGTTACCGATCCCGCCGAGCTCAACAAGCTCAACGCCAATGCCAAATATGCCGTAGCGCTGTCCGAGGCCGGTTTCACCACCTCCCAGTTCATCGAATCCGGCGCCTACCTCCGGCTCAACAGCCTGACGGTCGGATACTCGCTTCCCCAGAACTTCCTGGACAAGATCAAGATCTCCAACCTCCGCGTCTACCTGACCGGGACCAACCTCTTCACCATCACCGGCTACTCCGGGCTCGATCCGGAAGCCGTCGGTGGCTCCACCGATCTCCGGCCCGGCTTCGATAACGGCAACTATCCCAGGCCGATCACGGTTACTGCAGGTCTCAGCGTAACATTCTAATTCCGAGCAACATGAAAAAGATTATTATCTATACCATCGCCAGTTTCGCAGGCTTGCTGCTTGCTGCTTCGTGCTCCGAGTTCCTCGCTCCGGTGGACCACGGTCTGGTCGACCGGGAGTTCGTCTTCTCCAGCATCAACAATACCCGGGCCGCCATGAAGCAGGTCTATTCCCAGTGGCAGAGCGTCGCCGACGGCAGCTTCTACGGGAATGGCAACTTCTACGCGGTCAACCTCCCGGGCGGTGACGACAGCCGCCACCCCGAAGGCTATAACAACCAGCTTCAGCGCCACATCCCCGAAGGATTCTACGAGAACGGCAAGCAGACTGCCGAGTACAATATCGAGACCTACGGTAACTTCTCAAGCTACTACTCCGTCATCGCCACCGCGAACACGATTGCCAGCGCCATGGAGAGCTCCGAGGACTTCAGCACCTACATGGCTGCCAACGAGCCCACCGAGTTGAGCCAGCTCTATGGCGAGGCCATCGTGGCCCGCTCCACCATCTACATGATGCTGATCCGCTACTGGGGCGACGTTCCGTTCACCAATCAGTCCGGTGTGGCCGCGACGGGCACCGCTCCGCGCGACTCCATCTATGACGTCATCATCGCCGACATGGAGAAAGTCATCCCGCACATGTACCGGGCCGGTTCCGTCCCCGGATACGGTGCCGACAAGAACGGTTTCTCCCGCACTTTCGCGGAGGCTTCCCTCGCCGTCATCTGCATGGATGCGGCCGGTTACCAGACCCGCCGTTCCGACCTGACCTACACGGACGGGGCGGGCAATGCCATCTCCTGGGAACGCCTCGGCAAGGCGAACGCCAATGCGGATAATGCTTTCTATGCGCGCCGTACCGACTGGAAGAAATATGTCGAGAAAGCGCAGAAGTACTTCAAGGATGTGATCGACAACCCCGGTAACGTGGTCTTCCACGAGACCGATCCCCGTGCCACCACCGAGGCCGGCCAGGTGTTTGACAATCCTTATCAGTATTTCTTCCAGCAGACCATGGACAACGACATCGGCTATGCTGACGAGTCCATCTTCGAGTACCCGCTGACTTGGGAAGTCTCCAACGGCGAGCGTCCGTACTCCAACGGCCGCGTCTCCAATGGCGGCAGCTCCAACAACTTCCCCTGCAAGGCTTACGGCCAGGGCCGCGTCAATCCGGCGTTCTACTGGGGCATTTTCGATCCGAAGGATAAGCGTCGCGACGTCGCCATCTGCGTCACCGGACATACCGGAAGCGGAGCCGAAATGCTGATCCCCTTCACCCCCAACTCCAAGTCGAACGGCGGCGGTCTCACCAACAACAAATGGGACGAGGGCCGTCAGGTGCTGCCCAATTCCCGCCGTCAGCGCAAGTCCGGTATCAACGGCCCGTGGATGCGCATCTCCGAGGTCTACCTGGGTTATGCCGAGGCCTGCGCCCTGCTGGGCGACAGCGGTAATGCATTGACCTATCTCAAGAAGGTCCGCGAGCGTTCCTTCCCCGCCGGACAGGCCGGCACCGATGCGTTCGTGGCAGCGCACAATTCCCTCGTGGAAGCCGTGCTGGATGAGCGCATGTTCGAGTTCGCCTGCGAAGGCGACCGCCGCTGGACGTTGATCCGCAGCGGCCAGGTGTTCGCCGGTATCAAGCGCACCAAGACCCTCCAGCTGGCCATGATCGAAGGCGTGCAGGCCGACGGCTATTACCGCTTCGAGAACGGCAACGAGTTCCCCGCCTATGTCTGGACCAAGACGGTGGATGCCAAGTCCCTCTATGGTTATCGTCTGACGACGCAGTGCCCCGAGGGCATGGAGGATGATCCCGTCCTGTACCCGGGCTGGCGTGGTGAGAACGACGACTGGGCCGCTGCGGCACGTGCCGCCGGAGTCACCGAGGCCAACATCACCAAGAACCTCAAGGCCGGCGACATGACCAACCTCGCCATCAAGGGTCTGTTCAAGCACATCGATCCCGATTCCGAGGAAGCCAAGGCCCTGGAGGCCGACGGCTACAAGAAGGTGGAATACGGTCTTGAACTGGCCAGGAACAAGGCGGAGTATGTCGATAACTTCTTCAAGGATTTCGACTACGAATCCGCTCCGATCTACCTCTTCCCGGTCAACAACAATGCCCTGAAGACCATCCCCGGACTTACCAACGGCTACGGTTTCCAGAACCTGTAGCGACTCCCCTCTGCAAAGAATCCCGTACCTTCCCGGTGCGGGATTCTTTTTTGTGTTTGTGACAAATTATGCGTACATTTGAAGATAGGATTCATTCAAAACTAATAAACCTCAGCAATATGTCATTCATCAACGAAGATTTCATGCTCTCCAACGCCACCGCGAAGAGCCTGTACCACGAGCACGCGGAGAAGATGCCCATCATCGACTACCACTGCCACCTCGTTCCCCAACAGATCGCCGAGAACATCCAGTTCCACGACATTACCCAGCTCTGGCTGGTGGACGGCCACTACGGCGACCACTACAAATGGCGCGCGATGCGCGGCAACGGCGTGTCCGAGGACTACCTGACTGGCGGCAAATACAGCGCCTGGGAGACCTTCGAGAAGTGGGCGGAGACCGTCCCCTACACGATGCGCAACCCCCTCTACCACTGGACCCACCTGGAGCTCAGCCGCGTGTTCGGCATCGACAAGCTCCTCTCCCCCAAGACCGCCCGTGAGATCTTCGAGGAGTGCAACGCCAAACTCGCCACGCCCGAGTTCCGCGGCCAGGCCCTCATCCGCCGCTTCAACGTGGAGGTCGTCTGCACCACCGACGATCCGGCCGACGACCTGCGCTGGCACAAGATGATCGCCGAGCATCCTTTCGGCACGAAGGTGATTCCCGCCTGGCGCCCGGACAAGGCCATGGCCATCGAGGATCCCAAGTCCTATAAGGCCTATCTCCAGAAGCTCGGCGAGGCCGCCGACATGGAGATCGACTCCTACGCCGACCTCTGCGAGGCCCTCAAGAAGCGCCACGATTTCTTCGCCTCGATGGGCTGCAAGCTCTCCGACCACGGTCTGGAGAACTTCTACGCCGCCGACTACAAGGAGATTGAGATCGAACTCATTTTCAAGAAGGTCTTGATGGGCATCGCCCCCAGCCCGAAGGAACTGGAGAAGTTCCGCAGCGCCTTCCTCTTCGACCAGGCCGTGATGGATGCCGAGGCCGGCTGGGCCCAGCAATTCCACATCGGCGCCATCCGCAACAACAACTCCAAGATGTTCGGCCTCGTAGGTCCCGACACGGGCTTCGACGCCATCCACGACCTGGAGATCGCCGCCGCCGGCCACCGCTTCTTCGACCGGCTCACCGCCGCCGGCAAGCTCGCCAAGACCATCCTCTACTGCCTCAATCCCAAGGACAATGAGGTGATGATGACGATGGCCTACACCTTCAACGACGGCACCTTCCCCGGCAAGATGCAGTTCGGCTCCGGCTGGTGGTTCCTCGATCAGGAAGTCGGCATGCGCCGCCAGATGGACGCCCTCTCCGTGCTCGGTCTATTCAGCCGCTTCGTGGGCATGCTCACCGACTCCCGCAGCTTCATCAGCTACCCGCGCCACGAGTACTTCCGGAGGATCCTTTGCGACGTGGTCGGCAGCGACGTGGAGAAGGGCAAGCTCCCCGCCTCCGAGATGGAGCGTATCGGCGAGATGATCGAAGACATCTGCTACAACAACGCCAAGAACTACTTCAACTTTTAATAAACCAAGTTCCGGATCAAGCCCGGAACGACGAAAGAATATGGATTTAGACAACAACAAATACTATCTGCAGGCCCTGCAGTACATCGCCGACACCGACCTCACCACGCTCGAGAACGGCAAGCACCTGCTCGACGGTGAACACCTCTTCGTCAACATCGTGGATTCCGCGATGAAGACCCCGGAGCAGGCCCGGCTCGAAGTGCACGACAAGTATATCGACATCCAGGTCCCCCTGTCCAAGGCGGAAAGTTTCGGCGTCAAGCCGCGCAGCGAGTGCCGGGAGCCCGACGGCGAATTCAACGCCGAGAAGGACATCCTCTTCTACAAAGACAAGGACTGGACGACCATCACCGTCGAAGTCGGTCAGGCCGTCACCTTCGATCCCGATACCGCCCACGCACCGCTCATCGGTGAGGGCGAGATCCACAAAGCCATCTTCAAGGTAGAAGTTGCCTGACACCATGCGGACGCTGATTCTTCTGGCGTTCCTGTGGTGGAGCAGCGGCAGTCCGCTCACCTACACCGTTTCGCGCAACGCCGACCCCGTGGTCGGCGTTGCCGTCGAAATGTTGCAGGGGGATCTGCAGGAGGTGACCGGACTCCGCCCGAAGCCGGCACGAAACGGCGGCACGCTCCGAATCATCCAGTTCGACCGGGAGCGTGCGAACCTCGCGCGCCTCGGAGTGCCGGCCGACATTGCGGATTCGCTGCGTTTCGTCAAGGAGGCTTTCTACCTGGGCACGCACGACCGGCAGCTCGTGGTCGTGGGCTCCGACGCCCGCGGCACCGCCTACGGCGTGCTGGAGATTTCCCGGCTGGCCGGGGTCTCTCCCTGGATCTGGTGGGGGGATTCCCGCCCGGAGAAGAAGGACCGGCTGGAGGTCCCGGAAGGATACAGCACTTTCCAGCACCCGTCCGTGGAGTTCCGCGGCCTGTTCCTGAACGACGAGGACTGGGCGTTCCGGCCCTGGAGCGCACAGACCTATTCGCCGCAGGCGGACGGGCTCACCATCAGCGCCGATACCTACCGGCAGATCTGCAAATTGCTCCTGCGTCTGCGGGCCAATACCCTCTGGCCGGGAATGCATCCCGGCACCACGGCCTTCTTCCAGGTCCCCGGCGCCCGGCAGATGGCCGATTCGCTGGGCATCCTGATCGGCACCTCGCACTGCGAACCCCTGCTGCGCAACAACGTCGGCGAGTGGGACGTCTCCGTCCGCGGTCGCTACAACTACCTGACCAACAAGCAGGCGGTCCTGGATTACTGGACGGAGCGCCTGCGGGAGGTGGACCGCGACAACCTCTTCACCATCGGGATGCGCGGCATCCACGACGGCTCGATGGAAGGCCTGGAGCGCGCTTCGCTCGACGAGAAGACCGCCGCCCTGCAGCAGGTCATCGACGACCAGCGCGCCCTGCTCGCGAAGTACATCGACAAGGACCTGACGAAGATCCCGCAGATGTTCATGCCCTACAAGGAGGTGCTGGAGATCATGGAGAACGGGCTGAAATTGCCGGACGACGTCACCATCGTCTGGTGCGACGACAACTACGGCTACATGACCCGCCTGCCGGATGCGGAGCAGCAGAAGCGTAGCGGAGGTTCGGGCGTCTATTACCACCTCAGCTACGCCGGGCGGCCCCACGACAATCTCTGGCTCTCCACCGCCCAGCCTGGCCTGATCTACCACGAAATGATGGAGGCGTACCGCCACAATGTCCGCAAACTCTGGGTAGCCAATGTCCACGACCCCAAGGTCGCGGCCTACGACCTGGAGTTCTTCCTGGATCTGGCGTGGGACGTGCACAACGTGCAGCCGGAGACGGTGCCGCAGCACCTGGAACGCTGGCTGGAGCGCGAGTACGGCCGGGCAGCCGCACAGCACGCAGCCCCGGCGATGCAGGAGTTCTACCGCCTCTGCGCGATGCGCCACCCGGAGTTCTTCGGCTGGAGCCAGGTGGAACTCTCCGACACGCAGCGCTATCCCGGCGGACTCTCCAAACCGATCAATACCGAATTCAGTTTCAGCGAGTTCGACAATGAGGCCCAGCGCCATATCGACCGCTTCCGCACCGTCCGGCAGACCATCGAAGAGGCTACCGCCCTGGTCCCGGCCCGCAGCCGCGACGCCTGGTTCGCCGCCGTGCTGTATCCCGTCCGGGGCGCCGAATCGATGGCCGAGAAGATGCTCTACGCCCAGCGGGCCCGCCAGCGGGCCCGTACCACCTATTCCCCCTATGTCTGGACTCCCGACACCACCCAGCTGGCGGCCGCGGCGCTCAGCCTCACGGCCTACCGCGACATCCGCGAGCAGACCCGGCTGTTCAACGAAGAACTCGCGGGCGGCAGATGGCACGGCTTGATGTGCGACCACCCGCGCGACCTGCCCCTCTACTGGGCGCCGGAGCTTCCGGTCACGCTCACGGATGCAGAAATCGCGAAATGGAGCCCCTACGGGCAGGACTGGCGCGCCCCGGAAGTTCCGGCGGCCGGCGCCGATTACTTCGCCGCCAACGCCTGCGACTATGCCGCGGCCACTGCGGCCGGGCAGCCCGTGCGGAACCTGGGCCACAGCGGCCGGGCCGTGCCTGTGTCGAAGGGCGGGTCGTTGCGCTATGATTTCCGGACGCAGAAGTCAGGGCAGGCCGTCCTGCGCGTGGCCGTAATCCCGACCCAGGCGCTGGACAAGGGAGACATCCGTTTCAGCGTCAGCGTGGACGGCGACGCGCCGCGGGTCTGCTCCATCAAGGAACCCTACCGCAGCGAGCGCTGGAAGGAGAACGTGATGCGCGGCCAGGCCATCGTCTCCATCCCGATCGAGCTTTCGGAAGGCGCACATACCCTCACCCTCTCCGCCGTGGACGACCACATCCTCTTCGACCAGTGGATGGTCGACTTCCAGCCCGCCCGGAAGTTCTACCTCTTCCCGCTTTAAGGCCTTTCGCCTTCTTCGAAATCCCAGATGCGGGGATTGCCGTCGGTGCGCTCCAGCGGATAGGCGTACTGCTCGAAGGCCTCGATGATCGGCTTGGCGACGCGGGTCATATCGTCGAAGCAGCCGCGGCCGCGCTGCATCGGCTCCCACCAGAACACGCCCCGTCCGAGGTTGTACGGCGCTGCCATCACAATCTCGTTGACCGCCTGGAACCACTGCTTCTGGCCTTCCGGGGTCTCGGGGAACGGTGCACGTTTGCCCTTGCGCTCGAAGTACTGCGAGGGGACTGAGTAGAATCCGGTCTCAATCACATAGACGGGCTTGCGGAACTTCTCGATGACATAATAAAGGTTGTCGCGCAGGTCCATCAAGGTGCCGTGCGACCAGGGATAGAAGGAGAATCCGATGCAGTCGTAGGCGACCTTGTATTCCTTCATCTTCGTGAAGAAGATCTCGCTCATCTCCAGGTCGCCGCCGAAGTCGAGGTGCAGCATCACCTGGATGGCGGGATCCACGTCTCGGATGGCCTTGATGCCGGCCTTGATGTAGTCGGTGAACTCTTTCCAACGGCTCTGGTCGCGCTTCTCCTCGCCGTAATAGATGCGGCCGGTGGGCCAGAAGGCGCCGTTGCTGATCTCGTTGCCCACCTGGACGAGTTCCGGCTGGACGCCGGCCTCGCGCAGGGTCGCGATCACGTGGTGGACATAGTCATAGAAAGCCTGCGTGCGCTCCTGGTGGGTCATTTCCTTCATGCTGGAGGGCGTGGGCTGGGTCATCGGGTTGGACCAGCCGTCGGCCATCATGAAGTCCAGGGCGAAGTGAATGTTATTCTCTTTGAGTTTCTGGGCGCCTTCCAGCACATAGTCGAGGGTCTGGCCCAGGCGCGAGGGCTCGTTGCAGATCATCAGGCGGCCCCAGTTGTAGCCGTGGCTGCGGAAGATCTGCCAGGGGCTCATCTCGGTGCCGTCGGTGTCGTACCACACCCCGCCGCGCCTCTCGGCGCTCAGCACGAAGGAAAGGTCCTGGCCGAAGGCGTAGGGGTTGTCGTAAGGATACTGTCCCTGCGGGAACTTGACATCCTGGGTGCCGCAGCAGCCTGCAAGCAGCAGCGTCGCGAGCAAAATAATTGATTTTTTCATAAAAGGGATACGGTTATCTATTTTACTTTCCCCAAAGATACATTTTTTTATTGTATCTTTACTGACACACTCAAGACCAATTATGACACACGCCACATTTTCGGGGTTCAGACTGCTGTTCCTTTCGCTTGCATTCGCTTTGGCAGCCTGCACCCAGCCCGCCCCCCCCTCCCACACCTTCGACTCCGCCCAAAGCATCGACTACCACGAGTTCACCCTCGCCGAACTAGGCCTCAAGGGCGTGGACAACTGGGAGGACTATGACTATATGGTTCTGGAGATCCGATCCAGCACCGCCCAGCGCTTCCTGCTTGGTATCCACACGGACAACGGCATCCACGAGAAACGCACCCACGTCCTCCCCAAGGCCTGGGTCCGCCTCTGCATCCCGCTCGAGTACTACCGCGAGAAACCCAAGCCGGCCGGCGACCTCGCCGCCACGGTCAACAAGCCGCAGAACGGCGTGGGCTTCCAGCACATCGAGGGCGGCACCGTAGGCCCGCTCACCGGTGTCCAGGGCGTAGGGATCCGCTACTACACCCCGCTGGACAACCCCACCGTCGAGATCCGTTCCTTCAAACTCACCCACGAACCGGAGACCCCGACCTATCTGGAGGACAAGCCCTTCGTTGATGAATTCGGCCAGTGGGCCTTCGAAGACTTTGAAGGCAAGGCCCATAACCTCGAGGAACTCCAGCAGATCTGGGCGGCCGAGGAGGCCACCCTGCAGGCCAACGCCCTGCCGCGTTCCAAGTACGGCGGATTCCTGGACAAGCGGGTGAAGGCCACCGGCTATTTCCGCGTCCAGAAGATCGACGGCCGCTGGTGGTTCGTCGACCCGGACGGCTACCTCTTCCTGTCCATCAGCGGCGGCGGTCCCACCGCCGGCGGGGGCGGAGAGGCCTCCAAGGCTTCCGGCCTGGAAGGGATGTTCGCCGCCTTCCCACCCGAAATCACTGCTCCGACGGGCTTCGGCCCGGCCGGCAACCAGCCCCGTATGATTTCCTTCGGTGAATGGAACCTCCACCGCCGTTTCGGCTTCGATGATGGCTGGCGCGACAAGTGGGCCGACCTCACCGTCAAGCGTATGCAGGCCTGGGGCCTCAACACCGGCTCCCCGAAGCCGAATTCCTTCCCCTACCTGGGTCACCTCCGTACCCGGATCGAGACCATCTACGGCATTCAGGACGTCTATGCCCCGAATTATGCCGCCGAGTTGGAAGCCAGTGTCAAGGCCCAGGTCAGCGCCAGCGCCCGGGACCCCTACCTGATCGGCTACTTCCTCCAGAATGAACCGTCCTGGCTGGAGACCGAGCCGCGTGTCTGCCAGTTGCTGCTCGACGACGAGACGGACCGCCCGATCAAGCATGTCCTCCAGGCATACCTGGCCAAGAACGGCGACACGGACGAGACCCGGACCCGCTTCATACACGAGACCTTCCGCAAGCACATCGCCACCCTCGCGGGAGCCGTACGCAAATATGACCGCAACCACCTGCTGCTCGGCATCCGCTTCGGCCACTCCAACGTCCCGCATCCCGAGATCCTGAAGATCGTCAAGGACTACTCCGACGTCTTTGCATTCAACACCTACCGCCTCGCCCCCAACCGGGAGTACCTCGACGCCGTCTCCGCGGCGGTGGATATGCCGATGATTGACGGCGAGTTCCACTTTGGCACCATCGACCGGGGCATGGCGCCCGGCCTGGTCCAGGTCGGCAACCAGGAGGAGCGCGCCACGGCCTTCCGCTACTTCGCGGAGAACGGCTTCTCGCACCCCGCCCTCGTGGGCATCGCCTGGTTCCAGTACACCGACCAGGGCCTGATGGGCCGCCTCGACGGCGAGCGCTACAACATCGGCCTGGTGGACGTGACCGACCAGCCCTATGCGATCACCAAAGGCATCCGCGCGGCCTCCGAGAACCTCTACAAGGTACACGCCGGCCTGCAGGCGCCCTTCTCCACCCGCCCCGCCGGCCTGCAGGGCAACGAGGATGATCTGACTTCCAAGAGCAACCAATAACCCATACCCACTACGAGTATGAAAAGGCCCGTATTAACCGTTCTTCGATTCCTCCTCCTGGTACTCTCTGCCGTGATTCTCGGCGCCTGCCAACCTGACAAGATCGACCGGCAGGCCCTGGTGACACGCAACAACCCCCACATCGATGCCCTCGCCCCGCTGAACTCGCTCAACCTCGGCAATGGCTGCTTCACCCTGACCCTCGACGCCACGGGCCTGCAGACCTTCCCCGAATACTGCAAAGACGGCCTGTCACTGGGCACATACAGTGAGTGGGGCTGGCACGCCTTCCCCAACACCGAGAATTTCCGTTTTGAGGAGACCCTCGAAAACCACCCGCTGCCCGGACACCCGCACGGCGTCTACTCCGTGCAGATGGGCTATGCCCAGTCACCCCGCAGTCAGGCGGCAGCCGCCTGGATCCGCGCCAACCCCCACCGCCTCCACCTCGGCAACATCGGTTTCGAAGGGATGCAGCCGGACGAGATCGGCCAGGTGGACCAGACCCTGGATATGTGGGACGGCGTCCTGCATTCCTCCTTCAGTTGGAAGGGCCTGCCCGTCAAGGTGGAGACCGTCAGCGGAGGCGAGGGCGAGGACCTGCTCGCCGCGCGCGTGAACGCAGCGCAGCCCCTGCCGATTTCTTTCCGCTTCCCCTACCCCAGCGGGGTGCACACCGACGACGCTTCCGACTGGAATGCGGACGAGCTCCATAGCACCGAAATCCTCTCCCAGGGGGACGGCAGCGCGCTGATCCTGCGCACGCTCGGTGATGTAAATTACTATGTATCCGTTCGTTGGAGCGGCCGGGCCACCCTTTCGCAGACCGGGCCCAACCGCCTGCTCCTGACACCGGAAGGGGGTGACTGGGAGTTCAGCGTCCGCTTCAGCCCGGAGTATCCCGCCGCACCCGTCCCGGCCTTCGCCGAAGCCGCCGCGTCCGCCAAGAGCCTCTGGAACGGCTACTGGACGACCACGGGCGTGATCGACTTCTCGCACTGCACCGACTCGCGTGCGGCCCTGCTGGAGAAGCGCGTTGTGCTGTCGCAATACCTGCTGCGGGTCCAGGAGGCGCAGCATTTCCCGCCCGCCGAGACCGGCATGACCTACAATTCCTGGCACGGCAAGTTCCACCTGGAGATGGTGATGTGGCACAGTTTCCACTGGGCTGTCTGGAACCAGCCTGAACTGCTCCGCCGCCAGCTCGCATGGTACAAGACCGCGCAGCCGATCGCCAGAGGCATCGCGGAGCGTCAGGGCTTCCCGGGTGTGCGGTGGATGAAGATGACGGATCCCTCCGCCACGGAGGCCCCTTCCGACATCGGCTCCTACATCATCTGGCAGCAGCCGCACCCCATCTACATGGCCGAACTGATCTACCGGGCCGAGCCTTCCCGGGCCTTCCTCGAGGAATACGCCGACATCGTCCAGCAGACGGCGGAATTCATGGCCGCCTTCGTCAACTACGACCCCGAGCGTGACCGCTATGTCATCGAAGGAGCCTGCGCCGCCAGCGAATCCCTCAGCGAAGACTACACCCTCAATCCCGCTTTCGAACTATCCTACTGGCACTTCGGCCTGAGCGTCGCCCAACAGTGGCGCGAGCGTCTGGGCCGGGAGCGCGTGGCCGCTTGGGATGAGATCCTGGCGAATCTTTCTCCGCTCTCCGCCAGCCCCGAGGGCATCTATCTGCCCGCCGAGAAGGGTCCCGGCGTACCGGACTATGAGAATGGCACCATCCTGCGGGTCATCGCCCCGCCGGCTCCCGCAGGCGGCTACAAGGACGGTCAGCGCGGGCGCACCTCCTCGCAGATCGTCCCGCTCGATCCCGCCCGCACCAGCGTCAGCGGTACCTCCACGGAGAACCTGCTGGCTTATGGCATGCTGCCGGCCTGCCCCCTCTTCACCGAGGAGAACATGCAGAAGACCCTCGACCGCGCGGCGGAACGCTGGGGCTGGCAACGGGGCAACTGGAGCTGGAACTATCCTTCGTTCGCGATGAACGCCACCCGCCTGCTGCGGCCTGACATCGCCGTGCGCGCCATCACCATGGACGACCGCAGCGACCTGCTCCTGCCGAGCGGAAACAATTATCGCTCCGAGACCCTCCGGATGTATCTCCCGGGCAACGGCGGCCTGCTGCTCGCCGTCGGGATGATGTGCGCCGGCTGGGACGGTTGCGAAGTCGAGAATCCGGGCTTCCCCAAAGACGGCGGCTGGGATGTCCGTTGGGAAGGTCTGAAACCGATGCCGTAAGAAATTGATTATGAAACGAATCCTGATTTTGATAAGCCTCCTGGCGGTCCTGCCGCTGCAGGCGGCGAAGCCCAAGGGGCTCACGGATGACCAGGTCCGCGCCACGATGAAGAAAGCCACGACCTTCATGGTGGAGAAAGTCTCCAACAACGGCGCCTACCTCTGGAACTACGCCCCCGACTTCTCCCGCGTCTGGGGAGAACTCGAGTGCAAACCCACGATGATGTGGATCGAGCGCGGCACGCCCGCGATGGGCGATATCTTCCTCGATGCCTACCACGCCACCGGCGATGAATACTACCTGCGGGCCGCCGAGGAGGCGGCTGCGGCCGTGATCTGGGCGCAGCTGCCCTGCGGCGGCTGGAACTACATGGCCGACTTCGCCGGCGAAGCCTCACTCAAGGACTGGTACGAGACTGTCGCCCGCGGCTACCAGTACTGTGCCCAGGAGCACCTCCACTATTCCGGCAACGCCACCTTCGACGACGGCACCATCGACGCCGCGGGCTTCCTGCTGCGGATGTACGCCGAGCACTGGGATCCCCGCTACCGTCCCGCCATCGACAAGGCCATCGACTTCATGATCCAGAGCCAGTATCCCGTGGGCGGCTGGCCGCAGCGCTGGCCCCTGCGCTACGACTTTGTCAAGGAAGGCAAGCCCGACTACAGTTCTTTCATCACCATCAACGACGGGGTCCACACCGGCAACATCAACTTCCTGCTGGATTGCTGGCAGATTCTCGGAGAGGAGCGCGTGCTGGAGCCCATCCGGCGGGCGATGAGCTGCGTGCTGGTCCTCCAGGGCGGCAAGCCGCAGGCCGGCTGGGCAATGCAGCACCAGCTGGACCTCAACTACAGCCCCGGGCACGCGCGCGATTTCGAGCCGCGCGGCTATGCCTCCACGGCCACGGCCGAGATGATCGGCAACCTGATGATGTTCTACCGCTGGACGGGTGACACGAAGTACCTCGCCCGCATCCCGGACGCCCTCGAATTCCTCGACAGCATCAAGTACAGCCCCGAAGAGGTCGCCTTCTTCCGGCAGAACTTGCGCGAAGGCCAGATTCTCTGCCCCACCTTCGTGGAAGTGGGCAGCGGCAAGCCCCTCTACCTGCACCGCGCCGACGGCAAATACTGGGTAGACTATGACCGCAACAACCTCATCACCCACTACCGCTCCTACCGCACCATCAACTATGGGCCCCTCAAGGAGCAGTATGAGGCCCTGCTGAAGATGAGCGTCGAGGAGGCCACCGCCGATTCGCCTTTCCTCGGAAATAAGGCACAGCAGCGCCGTTTCCCCCTGTACCGTTCGCGCGGCAGCGGCGTACCCGAACGCCAGGAGGCTGTCCAGGCCCTCGTGGATGCCCTTGCATCCAAGGATTACTGGCCCGGTGGCCTGCCCGGCGTCTCGCACGAAAATCCGGGATTCTCGGATGCCCCCCTCCCGCAGGAGTGCATCTCCACCTGGACCTACATGCAGAACATGACCCACTTGATCAATTGGCTTACCGTACGGTAGGCCGATTGCCCGGTCTGCGGTTTATTAGCGGGGAGCCGATAGGTTTTTCCGCACGGAATCGTTATCTTTGTTATTCCGAAACGGATAATACAGTATGAACGATATGGATCAGTTTATGATTTCCGGCATCCAGCAGGTGGGCGTCGGGACCGAGAACTTCAACAAGACCTGGAACTGGCTCAACGAGATGTTCGGCGCCGATGTCAAGATCCTCGAGGATGACACCGTGGCGGAACGTATGCTTCCCTACACCGGCGGACAGGCGCAGCAGCGCCACGCCAGCATCGTCGCCAACCTCCAGGGCGGCGGCGGATTCGAGATCTGGCAATATTCCAAACGCACTCCCGTACCCGTGGGATTCGAGATCGCTGTGGGCGACCTCGGTATCTTCGCCGCCAAGGTGGCCTGCCGCGACATTGCGGCCTTCCACCGGGAGCTCTCCGCCAAATGGACGGACCTCAGCACACCCGCCACCCTGCCCGACGGCACGCCCTGCTTCTATGTCAAGGATCCCTTCGGCAACTGCTTCCAGCTGGTCCGGCAGGACTATCTCTACCTCGAGCAGCACCGCCTGACGGGCGGCGTAGCCGGCGCCCTGGTCGGCGTGACCGAAATGGAACGCTCCATCGACTTCTACCGGGAGGTCCTCGGCTACGACACGATCGTCTATGACCGGACGGGTGCTTTCGAAGACTGGGCCTGGATGGCCGGTGGCGCGGAACGCTACCGCCGGGTGCTCCTGAAGCCCTCACAGGCCAGGGTCGGAGCCTTCTCCGGTCTGCTCGGAGCGGACTGCATCGAGCTGGTTCAGGCGCTGGACCGCACGCCCCGCAAGATTTACGAAGGGCGCTTCTGGGGCGATCCGGGATTCATCCAGATCTGCTACGACATCACCGGGATGCAGGCCCTCGGACGCTTCTGCGCCGGCAAGGGCCATCCTTTCACCGTGGACAGTTGCCCGGACGGGCAGCAGTTCGACATGGGCGATGCTTCCGGCCACTTCACCTACATCGAGGACCCGGACGGCACGCTGATCGAATTTGTGGAGACCCACAAGATCCCCGTGGCCAAGAAACTCGGCTGGTTCATCGACATGCGACGCCGGGACCCCCGCAAGCCCCTGCCCAAGTTCCTCTTCCGGATGATGGGGGTGGTGTCCCGCGGCCGGAAACGCGAAGAATAGCGCGATGGAGACGGTCTGGATCACCGGCGCCTCGTCCGGAATCGGCGAAGCCTGCGCCTGCCTTTACGCCTCGCAGGGCGCAAATCTGGTGCTGACTTCCTCGTCGGCGGAGCGGCTCGAAGCCGCGGCGCAGCGCTGCCGCGAGTTGGGCGCGGCAGGCGTGGCCGTGCTCCCCTATGACCTGGGCGACCCTGCGGGTATCGAGGCGCTGGTCTACGGGGCCTGGACGGCTTTCGGCGGACTGGATACGGTATACCTCAACGCCGGCATCAGCCAGCGCACTACCGTCGAGGATACTTCCATGGATATGATACGCAAGATCATGGAGATCAATTACTTCTCGTCGGTCTCCATTGCCAGGGCCTTGCTGCCGCTGCTGCTGGAACGAGGCGGGGGCCACATCGCCGTCACCACCTCCATCGCCGGCCGTTTCGGATTCCCGCTGCGCTGCGCCTACAGCTCCTCGAAATTTGCGCTCTACGGCTTTTTCGAAACCCTGCAGGCGGAATACTATGCGCGCGGCATCCGCGTCACCCTCGTCTGCCCGGGGCGCGTGCGCACCAACATCTCCCGCTATGCCCTGGACAAGGGCGGGGTGCCGCACGGGGTGCTCGATCCCGGCCAGGCCGGGGGGCTTCCGGCCGAGAAGGCCGCCGCCAGGATCGTGCGGGCGGTGCGCCGGGGCCGGCGCGAAGTGCTCGTGGGCCGGGGCGAACTCCTGATGGTCTTCATCAAACGCTTCTTCCCGGGCCTCTGCGCCCGCCTCTCCCGCCGTCTCAAACCCATGTAAAAGGTAAATACGACTACGAAGGGGGCACCTGATTCAGGTGCCCCCTTCGTAGTCCCTACAGGAATCGAACCTGTATTTAAGGTTTAGGAAACCTTCGTTCTATCCGTTGAACTAAGGGACCACAGATTACTCAGCGTTCTTGACAACGATCTGACGGCCTCTGTAGTAACCGCACTCGGGGCAGACACGGTGATAGATCACGGTCGCACCGCAGTTCGGGCAGGTCGCGAGGGTCGGAACCGGCGCGAAATCGTGGGTACGACGCTTGTCCCTGCGCTGCTTGGAAAGTTTGTGTTTCGGATGTGCCATTGCTTTATCTTTTTAAATATTATTTACTTAAATACTTTGTAGTCTCCTGATTACATTCTCCCTCGGGATGCATCCGCTGCATCGGAAGCGAGATGCACACATAATCGTACACATCCTGCCTCAGGTCCAGCTCGTCGGACTCCGGCGTGTAACTCTCTTCGAAGGAGGTCTCCACCGGGATCACCAGATCTTCCAGACACCGGTCGCAGGCGACGGTCACAGTCCCCGCAATCTCGCAGACGGCATCCGCCGTCAGGCCGTGATTGCGCACATCGGCCGTCACTTCCAGGTCGGCATCGAGAATCTCCACATTCCCGAATGATTCAAAGAACTCTGCCCCTGCGTGCCATACAAAATGGTTCGTTCCGGGCTTCAAACTTGTCAGTTTAACTACAAAGGGTTGCAAAGTTAGCAATTTTTTCGCGATTAACAACTAAAATCAGTCCTCATTGTCACTGTTTCGCTTGCGCGCCAGCGGATCGAGCAAAATTTTGCGGATGCGCATGAAATGCGGAGTGACTTCCACGAGTTCGTCATCCTGGATATACTCCAGGGCTTCCTCCAGTGAGAATTTGATGGCCGGCGGGAGGATGATCTTCTCATCGGAACCGGCTGCGCGGACGTTGGTCAGCTTCTTGGTCTTGCAGATGTTGATGTTGAGGTCGCGCTCGCGGGTATGCTCCCCCACCACCTCTCCGGCGTAGATCTCCTCTCCGGGTTCCACAAAGAAGCGGCCGCGGTCCAGGAGTTTGTTCATCGAATAAGCGATGGCCTGGCCGGTCTCGATGGAGACGAGCGAACCGTTGCCTCGGTGCTCGATCTCGCCCTTGTAGGGCTGATACTCCTTGAAGCGATGCGCCACGATGGCCTCTCCCTGGCTGGCGGTCAGCAGGTTGGAGCGCAAGCCGATCAGGCCGCGGGTCGGGATCTCGAACTCCAGCAGCGTCCGGTCGCCGCGCGGCTCCATCCGCACCAGCGCACCCTTGCGGCGCGTGGCGATCTCGATGGCCGCACCCACGAAGGCCTCGGGCACCTCGATCGAGAGGTCCTCCACGGGCTCGCAACGCTGCCCGCCGATGGTCTTGTCCAGCACCTTGGGCTGGCCTACCTGCAGCTCGAATCCCTCCCGGCGCATGGTCTCGATGAGCACCGAGAGATGCAGTACGCCGCGTCCGTAGACCACGAACGAATCCGCCGTCAGGCCCGGCTTGACCCGCAGGGCGAGGTTTTTCTCCAACTCCTTTTCCAGGCGCTCCTTGAGGTGGCGGGAAGTCACATATTTGCCATCCCTTCCGAAGAAAGGAGAATTGTTGATCGTGAAGAGCATGCTCATCGTCGGTTCGTCCACGGCGATGGGCTCGAGCGCCTCCGGATTCTCGAAATCGGCGATGGTGTCGCCGATCTCAAAGCCCTCGATGCCCACCACGGCGCATATGTCACCGCACTGCACGGAATCCACCGCCGTCTTGCCGAGGCCCTCGAAGACCATCAACTGCTTGATTTTCTGCTTCTGGATGATATCGTAGCGCTTGCACAGGCTGATCTGCTGGCCGGCGCGCAGCACCCCGCGGGTGAGGCGTCCGACGGCGATGCGGCCCACATAGGGAGAATACTCCAGCGAGGAAATGAGCAGCTGGGGCGTGCCCTCGACCACGGGCGGAGCCGGAATCACGTCGAGGATTGTGTCGAGCAGCGGGGTAATGTCGGAGGAAGGCTTCTTCCAGTCAAGCGACATCCAGCCCTGCTTGGCGGAGCCGTAGACGGTCGTGAAATCGAGCTGCTCCTCGGTGGCGTTGAGATTGAACATCAGGTCGAAGACCTCTTCCTGCACCTCGTCCGGACGGCAGTTGGGCTTGTCCACCTTGTTGATCACCACGATGGGCTTCTTGCCCATCTGGATGGCCTTCTGCAGGACGAAACGGGTCTGGGGCATGCACCCCTCGAACGCGTCGACGAGCAGCAGCACGCCGTCCGCCATATTGAGGACACGCTCCACTTCCCCGCCGAAATCGCTGTGGCCCGGGGTATCGATGATGTTGATCTTAACACCTTTATAGATGACGGACACGTTCTTGGCGAGGATGGTGATCCCCCGCTCGCGCTCCAGGTCGTTATTGTCGAGGATCAATTGACCCAGATTCTCCGGCTGACGGACCAGGTTGGCCTGATAGATCATCCGGTCCACCAGGGTCGTCTTGCCGTGATCGACGTGTGCGATGATGGCTATATTTCTGATTTCTTGCATATTCTGTCACAATGACGCGCAGTGCGGAAGCCTGCACTCGTAAAAACGTGCAAAGTTACTGAATTCCTTGAAAAAACATAATTCAAATAATTAGTATATTTGTAGGTTATGTGCAAAAAAAGCCTGTTCGCCCTGATCCTCGTCCTTCCGCTCCTGGCCGCCTGCGGCGGAGGCGGGCGTAAGGACGGCGCCCCGTCCCAGGACCGGCACGTCCCGGAGCTCCTCTCCACCGTCCCTTCCGACGCCCTGGCGGTCCTCTGCTTCGACCAGCTTGAGAGGGGTCTGCCCCTGTACGACTCCACGAGCGTGCTGCACCAGCTCGACCTGTCCGCGTTCAAGCACGCGCGGATGGCCCTGTCGCTATGCTTCAACGGCTCGCTGGTGCCCGTGCTGGCCGTGGATACCGGCCGCGCGGATGCGGATTCGACAGCGTCGATCCAGGATCTGACCGCCCAGGCTGCCACGCTGCGGCTGCGCACCGAATACGTCCGGCCCGACTTGGAGAACAAGCGCGACGGCTTCCTGCTTATCACCCCCTCCGAGGCCCAGCTCGCCGCCGTGCGGCGCCACCTCACGGAGCACACCGGGATCCTGGATGCCCCCGGCTTCCAGGAAGCCCTGCAGCAGGCTGAATCCGGGGAGTTCATCATTTTCCGCAACAGCGGAGCGGAACGCCTCATCCCGAAGGGCTGGCTCTCAGATGCCTTCCCCCGGCGCGATTTGACCGCGTTCCTGCGGAATGTAGCAGACTGGACCATCCTGCGGCCTGCCTCCGGCGGCTTCGACGTGGTCTTCTCCCGCGGCGCTTCGGATGCTTACTACGCCAATATCCTCGCTTCCCTGCCCGCCGGCGACAGCCGGCTCGCCCCCGTGCTGCCTGACGGGACGACCCTGGCCCTGGCCGAAAGCGTTACCCTGCCCGAGATGCGCCTGGCCATGGAGCGCTACCAGGACGCCTCCGTCCGCATCACTCCCTACCGGCGTACCCTCGAGGCCCTCAAGAAGGCCTCCGGCAAGGATCCCCTCAAATGGGAGCAGGAACTGAAGATCCAGGAGATCGCCCTCGTCCGCTTCCCGGGCGGCGCCGTAACCCTGGTCCGGCCGGGCAAAAGTATCGAAGATAGTGAACCGGCGGAGAACCCCTGGCGCGGCTTTCTGCCCGCTCTGTACGGCTCCGCCTTCGCCCTTCCCGACGACAGTGTCACCGCCAGTTACGGCGGATGGTATATTTATGGCAGCGACGCCGCCGTACGTGCCTTCATCGAGGCCGGACGGCCCGAAGGCGCCGGCATCAAATTGCCTGCGCGCGGCTGCCGCGTCCTCGTGTACGAACCTCAAAAAACCCTCGCCTGGGGCAAAAAAGGCATCAAACTGCAATGGGATTCCAATCCGTAAATAAACTCCTCGAAAAGAGCTTCAAGGAGAACTGGGAGCGCGACGCTCTCTCCAACTACCAGGGCACGACGCTCAAATACAAAGATGTCGCGGAGCGCATCGAACTTCTGCACATCGCTTTCGAGAAATGCGGCCTGAAGAAAGGTGACAAAGTCGCCCTCTGCTCCCGCAACCAGGCCCACTGGGGTGTCTGCTTCATGGCGACCACCACCTACGGGGCCGTGCCCGTGCCCATCCTGCACGAGTTCAAGCCCGAGAACATCCATTACCTGGTCAACCACTCCGACGCCAAGGTCTTCTTCGTGGACGAGGTGATCTGGCAGGGACTCTCCGAAGCCGAAATGCCCGGCCTGGAGGTCATCGTCCAGATGAACACCCTCAACTACCTCTACGCCAAGAACCAGGATCTCGTCGCCGTCCGGGAGAACCTCACCAAGACCTTCAAGGCCCTCTATCCGGATGGCTACACGTCCAACCAGCTCAACTACTACGAAGACCAGCCCGACGAACTCGCCCTGATCAACTATACCTCCGGCACCTCCGGATTCTCCAAAGGCGTGATGATTCCCTACCGGGCTCTCTGGTGCAACATCCGCTTCGCCGGCGAGACCGCCGAGCCGCAGATGAACTGCGAGTCCGAGGTCGTGGCGATGCTCCCCTCGGCTCATATGTACGGGATGATGTTCGAGTTCCTCTTCGAGATGACCATCGGCGCGCACGTGCACTTCCTGACCCGCACCCCCAGCCCCAAGGTCATCCTGCGGGCCTTCTCCGAGATCCGCCCCGACATCATCATCGCCGTACCGCTCATCATCGAGAAGGTCTACAAGTCCCAGATCAAGCCGGTGGTGGACCGCCACAAATCCCTGATGCGCATCCCCATCGTGGACCAGGTCATCCAGAAGAAAATCCGCAACAGCATGATCGATGCCTTCGGCGGACGCTTCGAAGAGGTCATCCTGGGCGGCGCCGCCTTCAACCCGGAGGTCGAGAAATTCCTGCGCAGGATCCACTTCCCCTTCACCGTCGGCTACGGAATGACCGAATGCGCCCCGCTGATCACCTATGCCAAATGGTGGAAGACCCGCAAGGGCTCCTGCGGCATCCCGATCACGGGCTGCGAGATCCGCATCGACTCCAAGAATCCTTACCGGGAGCCCGGTGAGATCCAGATCAAGGGAGACAATGTCTTCCTGGGCTATTACAAGAACCGCCAGGCTACCAAGGCCAGCTTCACCAATGACAACTGGTTCAAGACCGGGGACATCGGCGTGATCGACTACGACGGCTACCTCTACCTGCGCGGCCGCTCCAAGTGCATGATCCTCGGGCCCAACGGCCAGAATATCTATCCCGAAGAGCTCGAAGCCGTCATCAACAATGTCACCTACGTGGTCGAATCCCTCGTGGTCGAGGACAACGGCGGACTCACGGCCCTGATCTACCCGGACTATCACCAGGCCGAACTCGACGATCTGGCCCGCGAGGATATCGAGAAACGCATTTCCGACAGCCTCCCCGAGATCAACAAGCTCCTCCCCGCCTACGCCCAGATCCGGAAGATCGAATTCATGCCGGAAGACTTCGAGCGCACGCCCAAGCGGAGCATCAAGCGCTATCTCTACCAAAGATAACTGATTATGAACAAGTTCGACGACAAATATATGCAGATGGCCTCCGTGTGGGCCACCAATTCCTACTGCAAGCGCCGCCAGGTAGGTGCCTTGATCGTGAAGGACCGGATGATCATCTCCGACGGCTACAACGGCACCCCTTCCGGCTTCGAAAACATCTGCGAAGACGAGAACGGCGTCACCAAGCCCTACGTCCTCCACGCCGAGGCCAATGCCATCTCCAAGGTGGCCAAGTCCGGCAACAGCGCCGAAGGCTCCACCCTCTACGTGACCGCATCTCCCTGTATGGAGTGCGCCAAACTCATCATCCAGTCCGGCATCCGGCGGGTCGTCTACCGCGATGAATACCGGCTCACGGACGGCATCGACCTGCTCCGCCGCGCCGGCGTCGAGGTCGAGAAAATCGATTGATCCTTATGAAGAAATCCTCCCTGCTGGTCGCCCTGCTGGGCATCGTCATCGGCCTGTTGATCTCGCTGCTCGTCCAGACAGTCGGAAAGCGCAACCGCATGCTCCGCGTCGGCGGCGCCAACTGGCGCAAAGTCGAACTGGTCCTGCAAAGCATCGACGAGAACTACGTCGATTCCGTGGACCACAAGAAAATCGGCGATGCCGTGGCGGCTGCCGCCCTCGCCGCCCTGGATCCCCACTCCGCCTATATGCCGCCCCTGGTCCTCGAGGAATCGGAAGCCGACCTCACCGGCAACTTCGACGGCATCGGCATCCAGTTCAACGTTCCCAACGACACGGCGGTCGTGATCGAGGTCATCCCCGGCGGCCCCTCCGAGAAGATCGGCCTGCAGCCGGGCGACCGCCTGCTCAAGGTCGATACGACCAATATCGCGGGCGTCCATTTCCCCCAGGACAGCATGGTCCGGCGCATGAAGGGCGTGGCGGGCAGCAAGGTGCTCGTGACCGTGAAGCGGGGCCCGGAGATCATTCCTTTCGAGATCACGCGCGGTAAGATCCCCACCTGGTCCGTGGATGCCGCCTTCATGGTTAGCGACACGACGGGCTACATCCGCCTCTCGAAATTCTCCCGCACCACCGAGACGGAGTTCCTCAAATCCTGCTTGGAACTGAGCGAGGAAGGGATGAAGGAACTGATCATCGACCTGCGGGACAACACCGGCGGCTATCTCGACCAGGCCTGCAAACTCTCCAACCTCTTCCTGCCCCGGCGGGCGATGATCGTCTATCTGCAGGGGCGCAACCGCAAACGGGAAGAGTACCACGCCGACGGCCGCGGACCCTTCCAGGACATCGGCGTGAAGGTGCTGGTCAACGAAGGCACCGCCTCCGCCAGCGAGATCCTTTCCGGCGCCCTGCAGGACAATGGCCGTGGCACTCTCTACGGACGCCGCACCTTCGGCAAGGGGCTCGTGCAGGAACCGTTCTTCTTCACCGACAACTCCGGGATGCGCATCACCGTGGCGCGCTACTACACGCCTTCGGGCCGCTGCATCCAGAAGCCCTATTCCGACGATTACGACTACGAGGTGATACGCCGCTACGAGTCCGGCGAGATGTTCTGCGCCGACAGTATGCGCATCGAGAAAGGCGGCATCCTGCCCGACGTGTTCGTGCCGATGGACACCACCCGCGCCGGGGCCTTCTACGTGGCCTGCAACCGCAAAGCAACGGCGATGCGCTTCGCCTCCGCCTTCTTTGACGGCCACAAGCAGGACCTCTCCGCGATCGACAACTACGACCGGCTGCTGACCTACCTCGACCGCGCCGGCCTGGAGCAGCAGTTCCTCGCCTTCGCGAAAGCCAAGGACGGCCTCGTGCCCAAAGACGATGAATGGGCGGCGGACAAGCAGTATATGATGACCCAGGTTCAGGCCCTCGTAGGGCGCTACTCCAAGTTGGGAGACAAGGCCTACTACCACCTCTTCCTCCAGACCGACGACGTCTTCAAAGCCGCCATGCAGCCCGACTGACACACAAAACAGACGGCCCCGCCCGGGGCCGTCTGTCAGATATACCGGGAGCGTCCGTTTATTTGTCCGAGACCGGACGGACAGCCAGGCCCATCATTCTCTGCTCGCTGGTCACCATCGTCATCGAAAGATTGGAAGTGGTTGCCAAACACCAGGCTATTGATGGATCGTCCACAACCAGCGAAGACGACCAATAGAAACCCATATTGGTTACGGTTAATACAGGACCGGCCTTAAAACCAGTTGTCGGGAAGAATATCTGCTTGCCATTCACAGTGCTTTGGAAGACACAACCAGCTACGCCTGTTCCTGAGTAATTATCCGTCCAGGTCAAGGTGCAGTTGTTCAGCAGCCAGGTCCAGTCATCCTTGGTCGGCATCCGCCAGGCCTGGCCCCAGCTGTCGCTGGCGGCATCGTCGCGGAGAGACAGACGCTGCAAGTTGTCCACCGACGCCGACGGGGCGGCATAATCAGGGTCCGTGATGTATCGGGTCAGCGCCGTATTGGTGCCCCATAGATAGGTGTTCCAGGTATACATATCCTTCGGCGAAAGTTCGCCCCAGGCGAAGTAGTCTCCAGCATCCGTCTCGTCGGCAGCGCCGAGATTGGCGGTCGCCCACTTCACGCCGTTGCCCAAATCCACAGCCTGATGGCGCACCGCGCGGATAGGAAGGCCATACGGGCGCAACACGGAAGAGCCGGTCTGGAAGGCATTCGCGTCCACCTCGGCAGCATAGGCATAATTCTTATCGGAAGCAAGGCTGGAGGACCAGAAGCGTCCATAGTTTCCCGCGCCCTCCACGTCGGACCCGATAAATGTCCCGGAGAACGGCAGGAAGATGCTGTTGCCGGTGATGCTGCTGGTGATCCTGCGGCCCCTGACACCATTGACCGTCACCACCGCAGAGGTGCTGTGCGCCTTCAGCCACTGCCAGTCTTCCAGCGTGGGGGTACGCCACCGTCCTTTCCACCAGGTCGATGCCGCATCATATCTGGACTGCAGGGTGACGAGACCGTCCCGATCGTTGTAAGCATACAGGTTGCCCTCGCGTCCAAACATATAGTGATTCCAGTCAAATGGCCGTTGCGCGATATTCCTGGAGGTAGTCTCAGCCCAGGCGAAATACTGGCCGGCCTCTTCCGGAGCATTGGCGCCGACATTGTACAGCGCCCACTCATAGCCGCCGCCCATATCCACATACGACTGGATGACCGTGACCGTGCAGCTGACCGACGGCAGGCTGCTGTCCAGCGCAGTAGCGACAATCTGCGTCGTGCCCGGGCTGACGCCCGTCACCACACCATAACCATTCACCGTGGCGATGGCCGGGTTTGCGGAAGTCCAGACAACGCTCTGGTCCGTCGTATTGGACGGTTGGAAAGACACACTCAGATTATGGCTTAAATCCATACCCACGGTAATCGCCTCTTCAGCGAGTTCCATGGACCCCGGAAGCACGCGGGGCATACGCACGGGGCGTACGGGCTGTCCCTCGTAACGAGGCTCCGACATGACGCCATAATCACAATTTTGTGCGTAATTGCTGTTATCCGACTGCAGGGTGGAAGACCAGTAATAGCCATACTCACCTGCGTGGAGAATGGAGTTACTGGAATAATAGCCACCTTTCGGCAGGAAGATGCTGTTGCCTGCGTAGCCGCTCACCTTGCTCGTAACCAAATAGCCGGCCACGCCGTTCTGCGTCGTCTCGGTCCACGTACAGTTGTTCGAAAGCCACATCCATTCCTGGCTCGTAGGAATACGCCATCCCTGGCCCAGGCGCAAAGATGCGGCATCGTCCTCCGGCAGGAGCGCCGTCCTGTGGTCCACCACCGACCCGTACGCGTTGTCCGTCACGTACTTCGTCAGGGCATTCTGGGAGCCGAAACGGTAGTTATTCCATCCATAGGAGGCTTTCGGCGCCGTCTCGCCCCAGGCCAGATAATCACCAACCTCCTCCGGACTGCTGGCGCCGAGATTCATCGTGCCCCACACGATGTCGGGCCCCATCTCGACGTACATCGGAATGTAGGTCAGGTCGACGTCGCGGTTGCTCGCATTCTTCGAACTCGCGCGCACGAAAGTAGCCGACCCGGTCTTGGTGTACTTGCCCACGGTGCCGTCCGATTTCTCGAAGACCAGCGACCAGCCGTTCTGGAATGTCTGCGGCAGGAAAGTGAGTAAGTAGTAATCGCCGGGCGTGAAGCAGTTCGGCCGCTCCAACCGCACCGACGTCGAGCCTTCGCCCTCGATCGGAGACCACACGGGTTTTCCGTTCGCATCCATCGTCACCGACACGCGGCCACCCACGATCTCGCCATTGTTGCCCATAAAGGTAATGGAGGAGATATTCGGATTCGTCACACAAACCCGGAGGAAGGTCCCCACGTGGAAGAACGACAGCGCCAGACCGGGCGAATTCGCCACCAGCAGCATCGTATTATTTGCGAAGTTCTCCTCTGCGGCCTCCTGCACCGTCGGCAGGGTGACCTGCACAGAAGACCCGTTGCAACGGTTCGACTGGAAGTAGGGAGTGACGCCCCAGAAGGAGAGTTGCGTGCTTCCTTCGCCGCCGCCCGTAAACGCATGGATGTTTCCGGAGAAAACGGCAGATGCGGCCGGTTCCAGATTCTCCGAGACAAACAGGCTGCCCGGCGTGTTGCCGCTATTCCCGTAGAAGAGGTTCACCTGTTCGCCGGGACTCCACAGGAACGAATAATTATTTCCCAGTAAGGAACGCGTCTGGGCCTCGTCGCCCAGGGTCGCCGTGAATGAGAGCACCGTGTCGCCCGGGAGCGGCTCGACGGCCTCGTCCAGCTGGCGCACCGTACAGGAATAACTCACCGCCGCCAGGACGGACAGAAGAAGAAAAATGCGAGTTGCTTTCATATCAATTATTAATCATTCGAAACTGCACGGACAGACATACCAAAAACCCTGTAGGTTATGAACGTGGAGCGATTGCCCGTTGTCAGAGACTGGCCGGTACTCGGGAGTGGATCATAAAGACGGGACGACCAATAGTAACCGTTAGCGTTTGAAGGTCCGTTATACTCCAGCGACGAATCCACGTAGAGGCCGGCAGCGGGAAGGAAGATCTCATTGCCGTTGACATTGCTATGGACGATGTGGCCGGTGACACCCGTTCCTTCGTAGTCGATCGTCCGGGTCCAGGTGCAGTTCTGCGCCAGCCAGATCCATTCGTTTATCTGCGGCATACGCCAGCTCCCGCCCCAGTTGGCCGACGCGGCATCATCGGCAGGGAGCAGGATCCCTCTATTGTCCTGCACCGCAAAACCGGGCTGCGTCACGTATTGGTTGAGACCTGTCTGGGTCCCGTCCGCCGTCCATTTGTAGGTGCTCCAGGAATACTCTTCCTTCGGATGGACCTCGCCCCAGGCGAAGTAGTCGCCGCTGTCCTCAGGCTCGAAGCCGCCGACATTGGTGATCGCCCATTTCAGGCCATTGCCCATATCCACGGCTTTGCGGCGTACCGGTCGGACGGGCAGGCCATAATAACGGGGGTTTGCCATGTTGACACTGAGACCGGCCGTCGGATGCACGAAGGCAATGCTCGCATACTCTTCATTTCCCTGGACAACGTTCGAAGACCAGTAACCGCCATTCACTCCCGCTTCCTGCACGCCACCTGAATAAACCCTGCCGGCATAAGGCAGGAAGATCTTGTTGCCCGTGATGTTACTGGTCACTTCCACACCCTTGATATTGTCGATCGTTTTCTCCACGACGGTGCTGTGCGAGGCCAGCCAGTACCACTCATCCGCGGTGGGGATATGCCACTGACCGCCCCTTCTCTTGTAGGCCACATCCCGGTTAGTCTGCAGGGTAAACAGGCCGTCTGTGGAATTGTAACTAGTCATATTACCTTCCCAGCCCAACTTGTATCCATCCCAGGTGTATTTGTTAAAACTCTTGGTCAAAGCCTCGCCCCAGGCGTAATACTTGCCGTATTCCGTCGGGCCGTCAGCCCCGATATTAAGTGTCGCCCATTCCATCCCGCCGCCCATATCCACGAAGGACTCGATGACCGTGACCGTGCAGGTGGACGACTGGAATCCGTCGTCGATCGAGACCGCGGAGATCGTCGCCGTGCCCGGGCTCACGCCCGTCACGATGCCGTTATAGTCCACGATGGCGACGGAAGGATTGGATGAGGTCCAGACAGCGCCCGGCTCCGTCGGATTGGAGGGCGTAGTTACCGAATACAGTTGCTTTGTCATCTCAACGCCCACCGTTATTTGACCCGGGCCGATATCGAACGAGCTCACCGGCACGCGCGGCATACGCACGGCACGCACGGAACGGCCCACGTAACGGCTGTCGGCACCGGCCGAATTGGAACCGGCAAAATAAGCGCCGGCACTGAGATCCGGAGCCACCGAAGCGGTCCAGTACATCGAGAATTGCCCGGTTCCGGAGACCACATCGTTGATCTGGCGGCCGGCATTAGGCAGGAAGATGCTGTTGCCTTCGTAGCCGCTCACCTTGCTGGTAACCGTATAACCGTTCACACCGTTAACCGAAGTACTCTCGGTCCAGGTGCAATTATTCACGTTCAGAAGCCACGCCCATTCCGACTGTGTAGGCATCCGCCACTCCGAGCCCAGGCGTACCGAGGCGGCATCGTCCTCCGGCAGGAGCGTCTGACGGCCGTCCATCGTGCCGGACGCCCTGTCCGTGACATATTTCGTATAGGCGGAGTACTCACCATAACGATAATTACCGTTCCCGTAGAACGCCTTCGGCGCCGTCTCACCCCACGCAAAGAAGCTTCCGTACCCATCCGGGCTGTAGGCGCCGATGTTCATCGTGCCCCAAACCACGCCGGGCCCCATCTCGACGTACATCGGAATGTAGGTCAGGTCGACGTCGCGGTTGCTCGCATTCTTCGAACTCGCGCGCACGAAGGTGGCCGACCCTGTCTTGGTGTACTTACCCACGGTACCGTCCGATTTCTCGAAGACCAGCGACCAGCCGTTCTGGAATGTCTGCGGCAGGAAGGTGAGTAAGTAGTAATTGCCGGGAATGAAGCATCCCCCGTCCGGGCCCTCCAGACGCACCGAAGTCGAGCCTTCGCCTTCGATCGGAGACCACGCGGGTTTGCCGCTGGTATCCATCGTCACCGACACGCGGCCGCCCACGATTTCGCCACTGTTGCCCGTGAAGGTGATGGCGACGATATCCGGATTCGTCACGCAAACCCGGAGGAAGGTCCCCACGTGGAGATACGATAGCGTCAGGCCCGGCGCATTCGCCACCATCAGCATCGTATTGTCCGCCAAATTCTCTCTGACGGCCTGCTGTACCGTCGGCAGGGTGGCCTGCACGGAAACCCCGTCGCAACGGTTCGACTGGGAGTAGGGAGAGATGCTCCAGAAGGTGAGCGACGCGCTGCCTTCGCCGCCGCCCGTGAATGCCGTGATCCTTCCCTTGAAGACCGCCGACGAGGACGGCTCCGTATTCTGCGAAACGAACAGGCTGCCCGGCGTATTACCGCCATTCCCATAGAAGAGGTTCACCTGCTCGCCGGGACTCCATCGGAACGAATAATTGTCACTCAGGGTCGAACGCGTCAGGGCTTCATTCTCCATCGTCGCCGTAAATGTCAGCTCCGTATCGTCCGGGAGCGGTGAGACAGCCTCGTCCAGCTGGCGCACCGTGCAGGAATAAGCCAACGTCGCCAGGATGGACAGGAACAAAATGCTGCGTAGCATTTTCATAGTATCATAGATTATGGGTTGATATCATTTTATACTTATTCCGTCACCGCCCGGACAGTCAGACCGAGCTTTCTGGAGTAATCGGTTAATTCATAGACGCTGGTGGTTGTTTGCAGGCCCAAGCCGGCAGTCGGGTTTTCTCCGAGATTGGAGGACCAATAGCGGGGGCGCCACAGGTACGGACCGTAATCATTTCGATGCGTCCCATCATAGAGTCCGGCTGCGGGGAGGAAGATGGAATTGCCGGTGACATTGCTCTGGATGATGTGACCCCTGATAGAATCGCCGCCGTAGTCATCTGTCCAGGTCCAGGTGCAGTTGTCCAGCAGCCATTCCCACTCTGTGGAAGTCGGCGTACGCCAGCTGGCGCCCCAGTTGGCCCGGGCGGCATCATCCGTGCTGTTGGAGTTCAGGATCAAGCGGGTCAGATGGTCCGGGCTATATCCCGGTGCCGCATAGTATTCATCCGTGATGTATTTGGTCAACTGCGACATGGAACCATTGACACACCATTTGTAGGTGCTCACGGAATAGTCAGCCTTCGGCAGCGTTTCGCCCCAGGCGAAGTAGTCGCCTGTGTCTCCCGGCTCGAAGCCGCCGACGTTGGCGGTCGCCCATTTCAGGCCGCCACCCATATCCACGGCTTTGCGGCGCACCGGCCGGAGCGTCATGCCCAAATAACGGAGCGAATTAACCGTGGGATCGAAACTCGTCGCATCAATCTGGGGAGAACATGCGCTTTCGTAGTAGAAATAACCTTCATCTTCCGTGATGCTGGAAGACCAATATCTTCCGTAGGTCCCTCCCCCGTTCAGGCCGGAGTTGATCATCGTCCCGGCATAGGGCAGGAAGATGCTGTTGCCGGTCACCGTGCTGGTGATCCTGCGGCCCTTGACATTGTCGACCGTCACCTCCGCGGAGCTGCTGTGGTCCGCCAGCCACTGCCACTCGGCGGCGCTGGGGATATGCCACAGGCCTCCCCACCACATCGTCGCGGCATCTTTTCTCGGCAACAGGCTGACGAGACCGTCCCTTTCACAGTATGAGAACAAATAATCCTCGCGTCCAAGCAAGTAATAGTTCCAGGAATAAGGCTGCCGCTCAGGATCCCTGAAGCTTGTCTCTCCCCAGGCGAAATATTCACCGTAATCGGTGGGACTCTCGGCCCCGACATTGAACGTGGCCCATTCCATCCCGCCGCCCATATCTACGAAGGACTCGATGACCGTGACCGTGCAGGAACCCGAGGTGTAGTTTCCATCCAACGTGGTCGCCTGGATGGTCGTCGTGCCCGGACTGATGCCCCGCACCACACCCTCGCCGTTTACCGTGGCCACGGACGGATTGGTGGAGGTCCAGACCACGCCGGGCTCCGTCGCATTCTCGGGCGTGACCTCGAACGAGACCCGATAGGTCAGGTCCACGCCCACGGTGATGGTCTGGTCATACAGCGTGATGCCCGTCACCGGCACGCGGGCCATCCGCACCGGACGGACGGGCATACCCAGCGGACGGCCCTCACTGGAAACGCTCAAGCCGGCCCGGACCGCACTCGGGGAATAATCCGTTTGTAGCGAGGATGTCCAATAGCCCGATGATTGTCCGACCCGGCTCGTGCTCGTTCCGTAGAAATATCCCGCAATAGGCAGGAAGATGCTGTTGCCTTCATAACCGGACACCTTGCTCGTGATCAGATATCCGGGCATGCCATTTTGCTCCGTCCGCGTAATCGTCGTATTGTTAGAATTCAGGAGCCAGTTCCATTCGACATAGGTCGGAGTGCGCCATTCTCCACCCCAGGCCACGGTGGCCGCATCATCCTCCGGCTCGAGGGTCTGGCGGCCGTCGATGGTACCGAATTCACTCTGCAGCACATACTTCGTCAGAGCCGTCTCGGTACCGAAACGATAAGTGTTCCAATAGTAAGACTGCTTCACGGCCGTCTCGCCCCAGGCGTAATAGTTGCCGCATTCTTCCGGCGAGGCGGCGCCGACATTCGTCGTCGCCCATTTCACGCCGGGTCCCATCTCCACATACGGCCGGTCGGCCGCGCTGTAGCCCTTGACCGGGCGGATGGGCATACCGAGATAACGGAAGTCGGCCTGGATGTAGAATCTGCCCGTGTTGGAGACCTGCATTTCAATCGCCTGGTCACCCGTCGGGGTGGAGGACCAGTTGTAGATCGACTGGCCGGCCATCATTTTCGTGGTACCGTTGATATACCCGGCCTTGGGAATGAAGATGCTGCTGCTCTCGTAGCCGGCGACATTGCTCGTCACCGTGAAACCCTTTTGACCGTTGATGGTAGCGGAAGTCCAGGTACAATTGTACCTCAGCCAAGTCCAGTCACTCTCCGTCGGCGTACGCCACTCGCCGCCCAGCTGGGCCGTGGCGGCGTCCCGGAATGCAGTGGCCGTGTAAGTACCCTGGGAATAATTTGCTTTCGGGCTGATCTCGCCCCAGGCGTAGTAGTCGCCGTATGCTTCCGGACTGCCGGCGCCGAGGTTCATCGTCGCCCACTTCAGGCCGTTGCCCATATCTACGTACATCGGCACGAAGGTCAGGCCGTTGTCACGGTTAGTTGCATTCTTCGAATTGGCACGCACGAACGTGGCGGCATCCGATTTGGTGTATTTTGCCACCCGGCCGTCCAAGGTCTCGAAAACCAGCGACCAGCCTCCCTGGAAAGTCTGCGGTAGGAACGTCAGGAGGTAATACTTCCCAGGCACGAAGCAGCCCCCGTCCGGGCCCTCCAGGCGCACGGCCGTACGACCCTCTCCTTCCAGCGCGGACCATACGGGCTTGCCGTTTGCGTCCATTTCCACGGACACGCGGCCGCCCACGATCTCGCCCTTGTTACCCATGAAGGTGATGGCGGAGATATCCGAATTGGTCACGCAGAGACGGAGGAAGGTCCCCACGTGGAGGTATGACAGCGTCAGGCCCGGCGAATTCGCCACCAGCAGCATCGTATTGTTAGCGAAGTTCTCCTCCACGGCATGCTGTACCGCGGGGAGGGTCGCCTGGACCGAGACGCCGTCGCAACGGTTCGTTTCCATATAGGGCGAAACGCTCCAGAAAGTGAGCGGCACACTGCCTGCGCCGCCGCCCGTGAACGCATCGATTTCTCCGGAGAAGACGGCCGATGCCGCCGGCTCCTGGTTCTGCGACACGAACAGACTGCCCGGCGTATTCTCGGAATCTCCGTAGAAAAGATTGACCCGCTCACCGGGACTCCACAGGAACTTATAATTGTCTCCCAAGGTCGACCGCGTCAGGGCGTCATTCTCAACCGTCGCCGTGAATTCCATCCGCTTACCCGGATCGGCCGGACGGACTTCATCCAACTGACGTATCGTACAGGAATAAAACGCTGCTGCCAGGATGGGCAACAGCAGGATGCTGCGTGATAATCCTCTCATTTTAGTGTTATTTTGAAGTTATATTCAATTCCAAAGTTTAAAGATAAATAAAACGCTGGAGAAAACAAGACTTGCTGCTTCCTTTCAGAAACAGCAAGTCTTGAAAACGCAGGAAAAGGATCGATCGTCCTATGCCTCATCATCTAAGCACATGTTAGGATCCTCGCCGTCACCGGAAGTACAGGAAACCGCAATCGTGCCCTCGATCTCCAGGGAGAATTCCTCCACCTGGGGGACCTCATAAATGTTCTTCTTCATAACAAAAATATCTAAGAATTAAACAATTCAAATTTTACCAATTGCAAATGTATGAATCTTTTTCCAAAAAAAACAATTCGGATTACTAAATCGCAAACTTTTCGAACAAAGCTGTTGCGTCGGCTGTTATCCGGGCCGGATCGACACCGTAGCGTTCTGAGAGGAGATGGGCGATATCCGGCACTTCCAGGCCCTCCAAGCGCAGCCGGAGCATCTCGGCGGCACTCGCGTTGAGGACCAGAGCCCTGATGACTACTCCGGTCTGCGGGTCCTTGCAGGCAACGACGGTGCGGCCGGCCAGGGGCTGCATTTCAATCTTGTATTTCATCTTTGCGGTAAGCGGATAAAAGTTGACGGCGGACCGTGAGGAGTTTCTCCTCCCGGTCCTCAGGATGACAGTGGGCGGCCACCTCACACTTGGCCAGCCGAATACAGTCCGGATAGAAGGGACACTCCGCACAGGCATCCAACTCCGGCCGGAGGACCTTGAAAGCATCGGCGGCCGACACGTCCGGACCGGCCTCGGAAATGTGGCCGATCCACTCTCCTTCCAGAAGGAAATCGCACTTGCCGATATGGCCGTCCGGCAAAATGATCAAACAGGCATCGTTGTCGGCCAGACAGTGGTTGAGCGGTAGGCTGTGGGGGAGTTTGTACGGACGGGCCAGGCCCAGCGAGCGCAGGCGGTCACGCAGACGCGTCTCCAGCTCGAAAAGCGCCCGCCGCTCGGCGTCGCTGCGACGGACGGACCCGCAGGAACAATCTTCGAGCAGGGCGTGGGTATAGACCGTCACGTGCGGATCGGTGCCGAAGGCTTCGCCCAACTGGTCCGCCAGGTCGAGAAGATCCCCGGCATTGAAGCGGTCTATGTTGAGGCGGATGCTCACCCGCACGCCGGCTTCGGATAAGGCGCGGATGTTGCCGTGCACCCGACGGAAGGGGTTCTCCCCTGGCTCGATATAACGCTTGACCCGGTTATAGACGGCCTCCGTGCCGTCCAGGGTGATCTGGACCTCTTTCAGTTTCCAATCCCGGACGGCCTCGGCAACGGTCGGGGCGTCGAACAGGAAGCCGTTGGAGATCATCGTGGAGCGGAATTTCACGCCCGCCTTCGTCAGCAGGCTGCAGATCCGCGTGATCACCGGCTTGTTGTAGAGCGGCTCGCCGCCGAACCAGCGGAGATTGACCGGCTGTCCGGCCGCGTGATCGACGATATAACGGGCGGTCGCTTCTGCGGTCTCGAGGCTCATCGGAATGCGGGTGACGCCCTGCTCGAAACAGTAGAAGCAACGGGCGTTGCAGTCCGTCGTCGGAAGGATCGTGTAGTTGTTGACGCCGCGGACCGGGGGCCGCAGCATCCGGGCTACGGCACGTACCTCCCGCGCGAGCCGGCGGTCGTCGTGGGATTGCGGGACGGCGAAATAGCCCTCCACCAGGCCGGGCACGGACGCCGGATCGGCAGCCATCTGCCGGGCCTCTTCGGGATCGAGCAGTACGACGGCCCTGGTCAGGACATTATAGAGCAGCAGGCCCTCCTCCACCGGCTGCTGCACCACGAAGTGCAGGAGCCGATAGGGCTCTGCCCCGTCCTGCCGCTGGCCGCGAAGCAGCCCCGGCAGGGGTTTAGCCATGTCCCGGATTTTCTTCATTCCTTGCAAATATACGAAAAAACGGGGACTGCGTTATTCGAAGATCTCGCAATTCTCCTGCAGGAGATCCACCAGGTGATAGGCAAATTGGCGGATGGCCTTGGTGTCCCGCTCCCGGGGATCCTGGCTCCGCCAGTAGAGGATCTTGGCGGAGAGCAGTTCGTGCATCGGGACCATCTGGCCGGCCTCCAGGATGTTGACGGCCCATTCCGCCGCCTCCAGGATGTCGTCCGTGGAGGCGCTGGTGGTCTTGAACACTTCCTTATTCTCCTTGAAGGACTCCTTGATCCGGCGGATCGCCTCGTCGGCATAGCCCTCCCGGTTCGGATTCTCCCGGACCATGGTCTTGATGTCCCGGTTGCGGTAGAAGCCCAGGCAGGCGGCCACGATGGATGGATCCCGGATGGTGCCGTCTGGATAGAAGATACCGTGGATCTCGCCCCAGCCCGGGTAATTGATCATCAGTTCGAACAGATACCAGCCCGTCCCGTATTCACCTGCCATCTGGAGGGCCAGGTCGTAGGGATTGGAACGGCCGATGCAACCCATCTCGCTGTTGATCATCTGTTTGCCGTATTTCTCGGCAGCTGCCTTGGCGATCTCGTAGTTCTCCCGGATGATGGCGCGGGTCTCGCGGTAATCGTGGAAAGAGATGACATCCACCAAATCCGGCGAGGCGCTCTCGATGAACTTGGGATAGGTCACGCCCACGGTGATATCATCGTCCGGCGCCACTTCTTTGCAGGTCTGGCAGGCCTTCCGCACGAAGCGGAAAATCTCGGCCGCACGCGCCTCCCGGAGCTCTTCCGGGGCGTGGTTGTGATAGTCATTGCAGGTGGGCTCGTTCATGATGTCCCAGCAGAGCAGGCCCGGGGTGCCCTTGACCGCGCCGACCACGGCCCTGATGTATTTCTCGGCCGCAGGCCAGTTCTCATCCTTGATCATCTCAGGGTCCAGGCCGTTGCCGTTGAAGAGGATGGGCATCACGGTGTAGCCCATGCTGTGGCAGATGGCGATATAGTTCTTCAGGGTCTTGATGAAGCCCTGGGGGTCGCGCTCCCACTGCCGGGGGCTCATCCAGATGCGGGTGCTGTTCAGACCGATGCGCTGGCCGTAGCCGAGTTCGCGCCGGACCGTGGCTTCGTCGGCGCGCCAGCCGGTGTGGCAGACGCCGTGGATATTGCTGTAGTCCGTCTTGGCGGCTTTCTTCTGAGGGGTAGCGGCAGCGGCGCCGACGCAGAGCAGCGCCCCGAGCAGGAAGAGGGATATTTTTCTCATGGTATGGGTATTGGTCGATATTCAACTGCAAGTTACCCAAAAAACCAAATAATCGCAAGAATTCGTATCTTTGTATATGATGCTGAGATTCCTGATGTTGATTCTGCTGGCGGCGGGGCCGCTGCAGGCGGGCCGGAGCGTACGCCCGGCGATGCGCGTGCTCGAGAGCGAGCAGCGCGACGGTTATACCTGCCAACTGGTGGAGTACAATGTGTCCAAAGAGGAACGGGTGCAATCCTACCTGCTCGTTCCGGACGGCGCTTCCCGCTGGCACCGGCGGCCGGGACTCGTGCTGCTGCACGACCACGGCGCCCGTTTCGACATCGGCAAGGAGAAACTGGTACGTCCCCTGCCCTCCGCCCCGGACTACATCAAGGCCTCGGCGCAGCAGTGGGTGGACGACGGCTTCGACGGGGTGTATTTCGCCGACCGGCTGGCCGCCGCGGGATACGTGGTGATCGTGCCCGACGCTCTCTACTGGGGCTCCCGGAGCACCGCCCTCTGCCAGCAGTGGTCCCGGATGAAGTTCGGGGGCGAGCGCGGGAACATCGATTCGGTCAAGACCCTGGTCTATGAGGGCCAGCGGGCCTGCTACGACAGCCTGGCCCGGCGGGGCGTCGTCTGGGCGGAGCAGACCCTGCACGAGGACGCCGCGGCCGCGCGCCTGCTGCGCCGCCTGAGTTATGTGAAGAACCGGCGCATCGGTTGCTTCGGCTGGTCGATGGGTGCCCACCGCGCCTGGCTGCTGGCCGCCTTCTGCCCCCAGGTGCGCACCGGCGTGGCCCTGTGCTGGATGACCCTGATGGAGACCCAGGTCCAGCCCTACAAGGCCTCCGACTACTCGATGCTGATCCCCAAGATGCGCGAGCGCTACGACTTCCCCGACATCGCCCGCTGGCTCGCACCCAAGCCTTTCCTCTTCCTCAACGGCCTGCAGGACAAACTCTTCCCGGTCGATGCGGTCCAGACCGCCTTCGACCGCATGCAGGCGATTTATACAGAGAAACACGCCGCCGGCCGCCTGCGCACCGAATTCTTCGACGGCCCCCACCACTGCGGCCTCCGGGAGCAGGAAACCATCATCGACTTCCTCGACACCCAGCTGAAATAATCCGTGACGGATAACAAAAAAGATCTGGCCAAAGCGGTCAGATCTTTTGTTGTGCGCGGGATGAGAGTCGAACTCACACGTCGCAATTGACACTAGCTCCTGAAACTAGCGCGTCTACCATTTCGCCACCCGCGCCCGAATGGACTGCAAATATACAACTTTTCTGAATAATGACAAAAAAATCTGTGCTCTCTTGCAATCCTCCGGCCAGCACTGCTGGAATTGGGGTTCAGGCGTTCTTCATAGTTAGTTGTATCGTGCAAAAGCCTGATTGATCACGCTCTTGTATTCGGGATAATAACTGGTCAGCTTCTTCTGCAGCATCGAGCGGTCCGTGGCATCCGAAGACAGTACCTGGAATATCTGGGGCGCACCCAGCCCGTGCTCCTCCAGCGACAGCAAGATCTGGGGATGGAACCAGTAGGACAGGCCGAAAGCCCCCGCGACCTGGTAGCGCTCGCGGTAAAGGACGGTCTGGAGGAAATAGGCCCAGGACTCCCCCACCTCGCAATAGCCGCTCCCCTCTCCCGTCCCCACCCCGTAGGTCACGAAACCGGAAGTCACGAAGGAAGTGAGTACATAGCGGGCATAGGCCTTCCAGTAATCCCGGCCCGCCAGCATGAAATGGCTGGCGTGCGCAAACTCGTGGACGGCCTCCGCATAGACATCGCCATAGCCCTCCGCCCCTTTGAGTCCAAGGGTGATGTCGGGCAGGAAGACCTTCACCAGGGAAATGAATTCCCCGAGGTAATCCGCCAGCTTGCTCCCGTCCACCAGCACGCCCTGCTGGAGCATAATCGTACTGGAAGTGGCCAGCCGCTGGAAAATCCAGATGCGCAGGTTGGCGGGAGGGGTCTTGATCGCGGGCGTGCAGGACTCGCAATACTTGTAGTAATCATAGCCGGCATTGTTGACCACGCAGCGTAGGAAGAGTTTCCGCTCCGATTCCCGGGTGACCTCGAAATCCATCCCCGTCGGGTCCTGGCGGCCGAGCGTCGAGACGGAAGCTGGCGTCAGCAAGAGATTGAGCCCGATGCCGAAGCCCCGTTTGTTCTTGAAAACCAGGCGGTATCGCGGACGCGAGGTGAAACTGCGGCTCATCTCATAGTTGCCCTCCTCGTCCGTATAGGCAGAGGCGGTCTTGACGAACGAGTTGCAACTGACCCGGACGCCCCGCACGCCTTCCGGTCCGGACCCGCGCGTATCGTCCACGATCGTGATCCGGCCCTTCGGCGTGCCGGAGACATCCGCCCGGGTCCGGGCCGAAGGCTGCTCCAGCAGCGCTTCATTGCCGCTCAGGCGGAACGCCGCCTGCTCCACGGCCGTCCAGTCCACGCCATCCGCCTTGGTCCGGCCGTCCTCGGGCGGAATATAGCATTCCTCCAGGATCTCATAACGTATCCCGGAAGGGAAAGTATAATCCGTCGGGACCACGGCGTACTGCCAGGTGATCCGCCCCTCCGCGAGCGCGGGATCGTGGTAGTAGTCCCCCTCACGGAGAATCTCGTAATCCATCGGATGGTCCATCAACTGCAAACCGTCCCGGACCAGCCGCTCATACTGCGACTCTTCCTCCGGCAGGAAGCGGACATAATAGTCTGTGGGAGGCAGCACGATACGCCCGGCCTTGGTAGGATACAGCTCCGAGAGAGCCTTGGTCATATTTTCCACGGAATACGGATCCTCGAGCTGCTTGCCCAGCACGATCATCTCGTGCTCCACCCACCTGCCTTCCGCATCCAGATGGCCCTCCCCGAGGGAAAGGTCCTGGGCGGAACAGGCGGCGAGCAGGACCGGTGCCAATAAGCCAATTAATTTTTTCATCGTCTCGTCTAGTTTGTCATCGGCAAAGTTCGACAAGGCTATCCGTTTTATGGCACGATTAAACGTTTAATTTTGAAAAAACCCCGTACGCATGCGTACAGGGCCGAAAAAGTGGGATATTAAAAAATAAAAAACAGGTAAAAATCAGAAGAAATTGACTGTTTTTTGCTCAATTGCACTCATCAGGCTGTTGCCCAGACGGCTCACGCCGAAGCGGAAATGATCCTTCTCGATCCACTCCTTGCCCAGGACGGAGACCCCGATGTAATAATACAGCAAGGCGTCCTTGGCATTGGAGATGCCGCCCGCGGCCTTGAAACCGACACGGCGGCCGGTGCGCTCGTAGAAAGCCTTGATGCAGGAGCACATCACATAGGCAGCCGCCGGGGTGGCGTTGACCTCCACCTTGCCGGTCGAGGTCTTGATGAAATCGGCCCCGGCTTCCATCGCCAGGAACGAGGCGCGGGCAATCCGCTCCGCCGTCACGAGCAGGCCGGTCTCCAGGATGACCTTGAGCACGACCCGACGGCCCTGCCGGGCGGCCTCGGCGTCGATGGCCTGCTTCATTTCCTCGATCTCATGGAATGCCGCTTCGTAGTCTTCGGCAAGGAAGGCATTGAGTGCCAGCACGATATCCACCTCATCAGCACCGTTCCGGACGGCCAGGACGCATTCCTGAACCTTGACCTCCAGGAAACTCTGGGCCGAGGGGAAACAGCTTGCCACCGTGGTCACGTGCAGTTCGGGCGAGCAGCGGCGCTCGCGCACCACGGAAGCGAAATTGGGATAGACACAGATCGACGCGGGCAGCGGATAGGTCGGGTATTCGGTGACCAGACGGTTGGTCTTGTCCACCAGTTTCGCCACGGACGCGGCCGTGTCATTGGTCTTGAGGGTGGTCAGGTCCATCAGCGAGAAGCAGCGTTTGAGTACTTCGGGGGTGGCCAGGCCGTCCAGATTCGAGACAATCGCCTGGATGCGGGATGCTACCTCCCCTTCCACGGGAGTGTAGCCATATTTCAGCAGATAATCCATAGGTTATTAGTTGAATAAATGTTTCTTTCTTGTTGCGGAGGCGGCGACGCTGTCGGTGACAGGCCACAGGATACGGGGCTCCGCCCAGCGCAGCGAATCCTTGGAGAAATCGTGCGGGCGGTACAGCCGCCGGTAGCGATCCAGCGCCTCCTGGTGGATCCGCTCCGCATCGATGATCTCCTGCAGGCGCTCGAACTCGGCCTCCAGGCCCGCCGAAGTCGCCGTGAGGATCTTGCCGAAGCGGTCGGGACGGTCCAGGTAGTAGTGGATGCTCAGGTCGTAATCCTTGAAGGTATAGCCGTGGCGCCGGAAAATCGGGTCGAAGAACAAGGTGGTGTCCGCGACCTTGCGCGCCTCCGGATTGTCCCGCAGCCAGGTGTCGGCCAGGAACATCTCCATAAAAATCTGCGTCATCTTATGCTCCGGGATTACCCGGCCGCGTCCGCAGGCGGTCAGGCAGACCGCTGCGACGAGCAGCACGAGGAGATGAGCCGGAGCGTGACGCATGGCGATCTATCTGAGCTGTGCCCCGAAATCCTTCTGGAAAGTAGTCAGGAGCCGCTCCATCACGCGCTCGGTGTCCTGGTCGGTAAGGGTCCGCTCCTGGTCCTGGATGAGGAAACTCAGGGCGTACTGCTTCTTGCCGGCAGGAATCTTGTCGCCGCGGTACACGTCGAACAGGCCGACCTGCCGCAAGAGTTTCTTGGCCTGCTTGAAGGCGGCGGCGCGCAGGTCGGCATAGCTCACCTGCTCATCGAGCAGCAGGGCCAGGTCGCGGCGGACCGAAGGGAACTTCGGCAGCTCGCTGAAACTGACCTTGTCGCGGCGGACCAGTTCGAAGAGGGCGGGCCACTCGATCTCGGCCGCGAAGACCGGCTGCTTGATGCCGAACTTGCGGGCAAGGGCGGGATTGACCGTACCCAAGGTGACGAGGGTCCGGCCCTTGCCCGGCAGGCGGTAAACCATACCTTCGGAGAAGAGGTCTGCAGGGGCCGCATCGGTCCACATCTGCTGGAGATCGGCGCCGTAGCGGCGCAGGAGCAGCTCGACATAGCCCTTGAGCTGGAAATAGTTGCTCTTGGCCGGTTCCGCACGCCAGGACTTCTCCGGGGTGCCCGTGAGCATCAGGGTGAAGCAGGTATGCTCCTCATAACCGTCGAGCGTCTCGGCGGACTTCTCCGGCAGGCGGCTGTAGACGCTGCCGTACTCGAAGGTGCGCATCGAGGAGATCTGGCGGTTGAGATTGTAGGCGATGACCTCCAGGCCGCCCAGGACCAGGGTCTGGCGCATCACATTGAGGTCCTGGCTGAGCGGGTTGACGATGGTCGCGCAGCGCTCGGCGGGGAAGGTCTTCAGGCCCGCATAATACTCACCCTTGGTCAGGGAATTGTTCATGATCTCCACAAAACCATTGGCGGCGAGCCAGTTGGAGACGGCGTTGCGCACGGCCTCCGGATCCGGCTTGGGCGTTGCACCCACCGACATCTTCATGTGCTGCGGCAGCGGGATGTTGTTGTAGCCGTAGATGCGGAGGATCTCCTCCACCACATCGCACTCCCGGTACACGTCCACCATATAGGAAGGGGCCGCCACGCGGGAGCCGCCCGGATGCTTCTCGAGGAAAACATATCCCAGGGACTCCAGGATGCTCTCGATCGTGGCGAAACCGATCGGGTGGCCGGCGAAGGCCTCGATGCGGGCATAGTCCAGCTCGATCTGCTTGCGCTCGAAGGGCTTGGGGCAGCACTCGCGGATCTTGCCTTCGACCCGTCCGCCCGCGCAGGCGAGGATGAGGTTCACGGCACGTTTGAGGGCGTAGATGGGGATCTCGGGATCGGCGCCGCGCTCGTAGCGGAAAGAGGCGTCGGTCTGGAGGCCCGTCCGCTTGGAGGTCCGGCGGATCGAAGCCGGATCGAAATAGGCGCTCTCCACGAACACGTCCGTGGTCCCGTCGGTCACGCCGCTGTCCTCGCCGCCGAACACGCCGGCAATGCACATCGGCACCCGCTCGTCCGCGATCACCATATCCAGGCTGCTGAGCTTGCGCTCAACGCCGTCCAGGGTGCGGATCAGTTCGCCTTCGGCGGCACGGCGCACCACCACGTGGCCGCCGATCTTGGCGGCGTCGAAGGTATGGAGCGGCTGGCCCAGTTCGAAAAGGACGAAGTTGGAAATGTCCACGATATTGTTGATCGGACGCAGGCCGATGCCCATCAGGCGTTTCTGGAGCCACTCCGGGGAGGGTCCTACCTTGACCCCGCGGACGGTGATGCCGGTGTAGCGGGGAGCCCCGTCGCTGTCGAGGACCTCGACGGAGATGCCCTCGCCTTCGCCCTCACGGAATTCATCCACATCCGGGCGGACGAGTTCGCAGGGCTGGCCGTTGAGCCGCAGCCAGGCATACAGGTCGCGGGCCACCCCCCAATGGGAGGCCGCGTCGATGCGGTTGGCGGTGATCTCGTATTCGATCACCGCCTCGGAGCCGAGGTGGAGGTATTCCTTGGCGGGGGTGCCCACCACGGCATCTTCGGGAAGGACCATGATGCCCTCGTGGCTGTCGCCGATGCCCAGTTCATCCTCGGCGCAGATCATACCCATCGACTCCACGCCGCGGATCTTGGATTTCTTGATCTTGAAATCCCCGGGCAGGACCGTGCCGATCTGGGCGAACAGGACTTTCTGGCCGGCGGCCACGTTGGGCGCACCGCACACCACGGTCAGCGGCTCGCCGCTGCCGGCGTCCACCGTCGTCACGTGGAGATGGTCCGAATCCGGATGGGGCTCGCAAGTCAGCACGCGGGCCACCACGACCCCCGCGAGTCCGCCGGGGATCTGCTCCTGCTCTTCCACTCCGTCGACCTCGATCCCGATCGCGGTCATCGCATCCGCCACCTGCTGCGGCGTGAGATCACACTTCAAATAATCTTTGAGCCAATTGTAACTAAGCTTCATATCGTTAATGTTTTATTTCAAATCTTCCGGGGAGAACAGCGCCTCCACGAATTCCTGCTTATTGAAAACCCGCAGGTCGTCGATCCCCTCGCCCACGCCGATGAACTTCACCGGGATGTGGAACTGGTCGGACACGCCCACGACCACGCCGCCCTTGGCCGTGCCGTCGAGTTTGGTGACGGTCAGCGAACTGATGTCGGTCGCCCGCGCGAACTCCTTGGCCTGGGCGAAGGCGTTCTGGCCCGTGGAAGCGTCCAGGATCAGCATCACATCGTGCGGGCCGTCGGGGACGACCTTGCGGATGACGTTGCGGATCTTGGTAAGCTCGTTCATCAGGTCCACGCGGTTGTGGAGCCGTCCGGCGGTGTCGATGATGGCCACGTCGGCCCCGCGCGCCACCGCCGCCTTGGCGGTGTCGAAAGCCACGGAGGCGGGATCGGACCCCATTGCCTGCTTGACGATGTCCACGCCGGCGCGCTCGGCCCAGATGCTCAGCTGGTCCACGGCCGCGGCGCGGAAGGTATCGGCGGCGCCGAGCAGCACCTTCTTGCCCTGGCGGGTCAGCATCGCGGCCATTTTGCCGATCGTCGTAGTCTTGCCCACGCCGTTGACGCCCACCACCAGGATGATATAGGGTTTCTTGCTGAAGTCGAAAGGCTCCGCTCCGGCATCCACCAACTTTGCGATCTCCTCACGGAGCAGCCCCACCAGCTCGTCGAAAGACATATACTTGTCCCGCTCGACCCGCTCTTCGAGGCTGTCGATGATCTTCAGGGTCGTCTCGACCCCCATATCCGATTCCACCAGGGCCTCTTCGATGGCGTCGAGCGTGTCGTCATCCACCCTCGACTTGCCGATCACGGCCCGCGAAATCCGCTGAAAGAAACTCAATGCCATAATTTGCAAAGATACAAAATAATCGATAAATAAAGAGGGGGTCCTGCGGCTGCGGGACCCCCTCTCTATTCGGACAGGAGAAATTATTTCTTGCTGGTGAAATAATCCTTGGCCTTATCGGCCTCGACGAACTGCTCCGTGAAAACGTAAGCACCGGTCTTCGGGGACTTCTCCATGCGGATGCACTTGACCATGCTCTTGGCACCGGCCTTGGCTGCGAAGGTTGCAACGGCTTTCTTTGCCATAATCTAATCTCCTATAAATTATTTGATTTCACGATGGACGGTGACCTTGCCCAGATACGGATTGTACTTCCGGCGCTCAAGGCGCTCCGGGGTGTTCTTCTTGTTCTTGGTCGTAATGTAACGGGACATGCCGGGCACGCCGCTGGCTTTCTGCTCCGTGCACTCGAGGATGACCTGCACCCTGTTTCCTTTTGCTTTCTTTGCCATAGTTCTAAAAATTAAACAAGGTTAATCAATCCTTTCTTCTTGGCATCGCGAAGGGTGGCCTCCAGGCCGTTCTTCTCGATGATCCGCATACCCTTGCAAGAAACCTTGAGGGTCACATACCTCTGCTCCTCCTCGCTCCAGAAACGCTTGTTCTTGAGATTGAGGGAGAAGTCGCGCTTGGTGCGCAGCTTGGAATGGGCAACGTTGTTGCCTTTCATTCTCTTCCTTCCGGTAATTTGACAAACTTTTGCCATGGTTGTATCTTTTTATTTCTTTTTCTTGCTAAACGGGGGTGCAAATATCGCTTTTAATTTTCTGATTTCCAAATTGAAACCTAGAGAAACTTCAGGAATCTGCGCCACCTGATGTTCTTCGGGAACCGTTTCCCGCTGTCGGTTGAGAGCCAGATCACCGCCGGTTTCCCGACTATGTGATCTTCAGGAACAAACCCCCAGTATCTGGAGTCGAGGGAATTGTGCCTGTTGTCTCCCATCATAAAGTAATAATCCTGTTTAAACGTGTATAAGCCTTCGCGGAGCGCCTGCTGCACGTCACCGCCTTCGTAGGCGGAGATGAGCCGCTCGTAGAGCGCGACATTGTCCTGCGTGAGGGTGACGGTCGCCCCCTTGCGGGGGATCCACAGCGGCCCGAAATAATCACGGGTCCAGCCGGAATCCTGCGTGAAGGGGAAGATCTCCAGCGCGCAGGCCGCGGGGTCGGTGTCGAGGTTGGCGGTCACGCTTTCAACGTTGGGGAGCGTCTTCATCTCTTCCAGCATCTTCGCGGTCAGGCAGACCGAGGGATAACCCGGAAGGGAAGGATCGAACCAGGCCTCTGCGGGCTCCAGGCCGAGCTTCTCCAGCGTCTTGGCGTTGATCTTCTGGCCGTTGGTGCGGACGCTGTAGGAGAGTTGCACGCCCGGATACACCGTCTGCTGCTCACCGTTGACCCACACCAGTCCGTCCCTGACCTCGAGGCTGTCCCCGGGGACCGCGACGCAACGCTTCACGTAATGGTCTTTTTTGTCCATCGGGCGGACAATCTTCTCTCCCAGCTTGTCCACGGCCGGCTGGCCGAGACTGCGCACCAGCATGTGGTAGTCTTCGACGGGATATTTGCGCAGGACGGTGTCTCCGTTGGGGAATCCGAACACCACGCAATCTCCGCGTCTGACTTCCCGGAATCCTTTCAGGCGGCGGTAATCATTCTGGATCAGGGTCGAATACGACTCGCGTCCGAAGATCACATTGTGCGTGAAAGGGATGGTCAGGGGCGTCTGGGGGATCCGAGGACCGTATGTCAATTTGCTCACGAAGAGGTGGTCTCCGGTGTAGAGGCTTCTCTCCATCGAGGATGAAGGAATCTTGAAGGCCTGGAAGAAGAAGGTGTTGATGAAGGTGACCACGATCACCGCGAAGATGATGGCGTCGAGCCAGTCATTGAGCGCGCTGTGCTTCTCCCCTTCCTTGTAGCGCTTCTTCCAGAAGTTCCAGCGGACCTTGCGGGTGATGAAGATATCGAAGATCACCACCAGGCCGAAAAGCCACCAGAAATTCCCGAGCCAGATCACCCACGCCACGTAGAGCAAAGCCCAGAAACAGAACTTTGTCCACTTGTTTTGGGTGAATTCCTTCAGGCTCATTTACACTATTTTACAGAATTGATGATCGCTTCGAACGCCTGCGGATTGTTCATCGCGAGGTCGGCGAGAACCTTGCGGTTCAGACCGATATTCTGGGCGTTCAGCTTACCCATGAACTGGGAGTAGGACAAACCGTACTGGCGGGCGGCAGCGTTGATACGCTGGATCCAGAGAGCGCGGAAGTTGCGCTTCTTGGCCTTGCGGTCACGGTAAGCATAGGTCAAACCTTTCTCGTAGGTGTTCTTGGCTACGGTCCAAACGTTCTTCCTGGAGAGGAAGTTACCGCGGGTTCTCTTGAGAATCTTCTTGCGGCGCGCCCTGGAGGCGACTGAATTGACTGATCTAGGCATAATTCAATACTTTTAGAGAACCAACATTTCTTTTACACGCACGTAGTCAGCCTTCTCGAGGAGGGCGAAGTGATCAAGATTGCGCTTGCGCTTCTTGGTTTTCTTGGTGAGGATGTGGCTGTGGTAAGCATGCTTCCTCTTGATTTTTCCCGATCCGGTAAGCGTGAAACGCTTTTTGGCACCGGAGTTGGTCTTAAGCTTTGCCATTGTTTTTAAATAATTAATTGTTAATAATATATGATTCCCTACTTTTTCTTGATAGGGGCAATCATCATCGTCATTCGCTTGCCTTCCAGCACCGGCATATTCTCGGCGCGTCCGAACTCTTCGAGCTCGACGGCGAAGCGGAGCAGCTGCTTCTCTCCCTGGTCCTTGAACATGATCGAACGTCCGCGGAAGAAGATCGTGGCCTTGACCTTGGAGCCTTCCTGGAGGAACTCCTGCGCGTGCTTGAGCTTGAACTGGAAATCGTGCTCGTCGGTATTGGGTCCGAAGCGGATTTCCTTGATCACGACCTTCGCGGCGTTGGCTTTCATCTCCTTGGCCTTCTTCTTGCGCTGATACAGGAACTTCTGATAGTCGAGAATCCGGCATACCGGCGGATCGGCCTTGGCACTGATCTCGACCAGGTCAAGCTCGAGCTCTTCCGCCATCCGCAGGGCCTTGGCAATCGGATACACCCCCTGCTCAGGGATGTTGTCTCCGACCAGCCGCACCTGCTGCGCGGTAATCTGCTCGTTGATGTTCAACTCATTCTCGTCGCGCTTCTGCGGCTGACGAGGATCGGGTTTGCGCCCGCCCGGCTTGTAGCCCGAGGGCTTCGGTCTGTAAGGTCCAGCGATGGTTAAATCCTCCTAATTTTTAAGTTCTTCAGCAACTGCTGCTTTTAAATAACCCACAAACTGCTCTGCAGACATGGAGCCCTGGTCGACACCTTCCCTGCGGACAGAGACAGTACCTTCCGTGGCTTCTTTCTCGCCGACAATCGCAATCACAGGCACCCTGAGAAGGGAAATTTCCCGGATGCGCTTGCCGAGCGTCTCGTTGCGAGCATCTATGGAAGCGCGAATTTCGGAATTTTTCAGCAATTCGCAAATTTTTTCAGCATATTCTTCATATTTTTCGCTGATTGGCAGCACCTTAACCTGATCCGGCGAGAGCCAGAGCGGGAGGTGTCCGGCGGTGTGCTCGAGCACGACGGCCGTAAAGCGTTCCAGCGAACCGAAGGGAGCGCGGTGGATCATCACCGGGCGCTTCTTGCTGCCGTCGGCGTCGGTGAACTCCAGCTCGAAACGCTCCGGCAGGTTGTAGTCCACCTGGATGGTGCCGAGCTGCCAGCGGCGGCCGATGGCATCCTTGACCATGAAGTCGAGCTTGGGGCCGTAGAAGGCGGCCTCGCCGAGTTCGACCACGGTCTTGAGACCCTTCTCGGCGGCGGCGTCGATGATGGCCTTCTCGGCCTTCTCCCAATTCTCGTCGGAGCCGATGTATTTCTCCTTGTTGGACGGATCGCGCAGGGAGATCTGGGCCATGTAGTCCGTCATCTTCAGGGTCTTGAAGACGTACAGGATGAGGTCGATCACCTTCTCGAACTCCTCCCGGAGCTGGTCCGGGCGGCAAAAGAGGTGGGCGTCGTCCTGGGTGAAACCGCGCACGCGCGTCAGACCGTGGAGCTCGCCGCTCTGCTCATAGCGATAGACCGTGCCGAATTCGGCGAAGCGCAGCGGAAGGTCGCGATAGGAACGCGGGCTGCTGCGGAAAATCTCGCAGTGGTGCGGGCAGTTCATCGGCTTGAGCATATATTCCTCGCCTTCCTGCGGGGTGCGGATCGGCTGGAAGGAGTCCTTGCCGTATTTGGCATAGTGCCCGGAGGTGACATAAAGGTCCTTGCTTCCGATGTGCGGGGTGACGACCGGCAGGTAGCCCAGCTCGGCCTGTTTGACGCGGAGGAAGTTCTCCAGGATGTTGCGCATCACGGCGCCGCGGGGCAGCCACAGCGGCAGGCCGAGGCCGACGCGGCCGGAGAAGGTGAAGAGCTCCATCTCCTTGCCGAGCTTGCGGTGGTCGCGCTTCTTGGCTTCCTCGACCATCTTGAGGTACTCGTCGAGCATGCTCTTCTTGGGGAAGGTCACGCCGTAGATGCGGGTCAGCTGCTCGCGGTTCTGGTCGCCCTTCCAGTAGGCGCCGGCAATGGCGGTGAGTTTCACGGCTTTGATGTCGTCGACGTGCTTGATGTGCGGGCCGCGGCAGAGGTCGGTGAAGGCTCCGTTGGTATAGAACGAGATGGTGCCGTCCTCCAGGTCGCCGATCAGCTCGCACTTGTACGGATCGCCCTTCTCGGAGAAATAGGCCATTGCATCCGCTTTGGACACTTCCTTGCGCTCGAAGGTCTCCTTGGAGCGGGCCAGCTCGATCATCTTGTTCTCCACGGCCTTGAGGTCGGACTCGGAGATCTGCCGTCCGCCCAGGTCGACATCGTAGTAGAAACCGGTCTCCACGGCAGGTCCCACGCCGAACTTGACGCCCGGATAGAGCGCCTCGAGGGCTTCCGCCATCAGGTGCGCGGAGGAATGCCAGAAAATGTGTTTCGCCTCGTCATCGTCCCAGGGACGGATGGTGCCATCAGTGAATGCAATCGTCAACATTTCGTATTTATTTAATCAGCCTGCAAAGATAAGAAAATTTGCCATTAACCGCAATCCCTTCGAAGCCCTTCCCGGCTTCCTAGTCGAACAATTCCGGACGGATCAGGATGTCCCATTCGTTGTAGTCGAGGTCGAAGCGCGTGACGATGAAGCCGCCGCCCTCCTCGCTCTCATGGCGCAGGACGAGGCCCGTCTCAGGATCCACCCAAACGCAGTAGCCGCCGTAGCCGTAGAAGTTCTTGCCGCGGAAGTCGAACACCCAGCACTTCCGGCCGCAGATGGTTTCCATGCCGCGGTAGAAACGCTTCAGCTGGGACTGGCTCACCCCGGCCATCCGGATGCGCTGCATGATGGTTCCGTTCTCCAGATCGTCGTCGCCGTTGTTATCCCGTCCGAAAGCGGCCGGGTCGATACCGTAGAGCGCATCCGCCAGAGACGAAGGGGCATACATCTCAAACCAATCCTGGCCGTCCCGGATGTTCTCCGGCGTAATCGCGTTGCCGTCGCCATAGTACATCCGGTAGTGTCCGTCCGGCATCAGGCCACCGTTGTAGCCCAGTTCCTTGTCGAAGTCAAACACGTTGATGATGTCTTCCATCCCGGCATAACCGTCTTCGGATTCGAAGCACTCCCCTTCCGCATACACCTGTTCGATGTTGGAATAGCTCTCCCGCATCCGCTCGTGGCCGTCCGCGTTGAACGAATGGTAGATGATGCTGTAGTTGAACGCCGGCAGGCGAAGCGCATAGGTACCGGTCCACTCAGGTGTCTTGGTTTCTTTGGGTTCTTCCGTCTTGGAGGCCGGTTTGACGAAGGAAACCGACTTCACGTGGACCAGCAGCCGGGATTCCTTCCCGGCGCGCAGCGAGAGGCGAAGCGTCGCGTCGCCGGCTTTCAGGCCCTTCAGCGTGAGCTGGGTGCCGGCCTGCGAGACCTGGACATATTCCGCCCCGTCTTCGACGGAGAATCCGGTCAGGTGCGTCCCGGCAGGATAGAACTTCATCGTCTGGCCGACCAGTACGTCGATTTCACTCACGGGCTGTGCACTCAACGCAAAGGCGGCCATTGCCGCCACGAGAATAGAAAAAAGTCTTTTCATTTGTCTGTCCCTATTTAGAAACTGTTAATATTTAATTGAGTTGCCAAGATAGCGAAAAACCGTAAAAGATAGTATCAACTGCTGTTCTTTTGTGCAGAGCGAGGACGTTTTTTCCGCCCGACAGGGTTAAGAGCGCCGTCCCGGCAGAAAAGAAAGAATAATTTCTTATATTTGTCCTTGTTATGGCTGAACAAAAGAATAT
>JAEEGK010000916.1_pt1 | contig 73830 bp, 66 predicted proteins | sample 8958771 | NCBI WGS metagenome assembly JAEEGK01 (sample SAMN16246547, study PRJNA631951) | gut metagenome | biome: gut microbiome; feature: rumen; material: SC-attached | host: Bos | place: Iran: Karaj | collected 2018-10
CGTGAAGCCCCCCTCAAGATGAGATATCCATATCAGACCCCTTGAAGACGACGAGGAGATAGGGCAGAGGTGGAAGCACAGTAATGTGTTAAGCTGACTGTTACTAATAGGTCGAAAGCTTGATCTATGGTTTAAAGCGCAAGGTAAGGAATGTCCAATGATCTATATGCAGTTTTGAAGGTGTAAGCATCGGAAAGATACACCCGCCATTTCGATAAGAGATGGCGGGTTTTTCTATTGTTATTTAACCTCTTCGTATGCTATAATCATGATGTAATGCAGGACGTACGCGCATAGCAGCGGTTCTGCTAAACTCTTTTTAGAGAGGTATTTCCATGAAATTAGTCATTTTGGATCATCATGCATTAAATCCCGGAGACATGGACCTGACCGAACTGCGTTCTTTCGGTGAAGTCACGGTCTACCCGCGTTCGAAGCCGGAGGAGGTCGTGGAACGTATCGGGGATGCAGAGATGATCTTTATCAATAAGGTCGTTATTGACCGAAATGTGATGGATGCATGCCCGAATCTCCGTTATGTCGGGGTCATGGCCACAGGTTACAATGTTGTGGATATCGATGCTGCGCGTGAGCGAGGGATCGTCGTTACGAATATTCCGGACTATAGCACCGAGTCGGTCGCGCAGTTTACGTTTGCGCTGATCCTGGCCAGGGCGAACCGCGTTTATGAGCACTCGGCGTCCGTCCATGCCGGCGAATGGATCGCCTCCCCGGACTTTTCGTATTGGAAGTATCCCCTGATCGATGTGCGTGATAAGACGCTTGGTATCTTCGGCTTCGGCGCTATCGGTCAGCGTGTCGCTAAGATCGCATTGGCCATGGGCATGCGCGTATTGTATTATACGAGAACGCACCATTCGGAACTCGACACCGAGGACTGTCATTATGCGGACGCAGACACCGTGCTCTCGCAGGCGGACATCGTCACCTTGCATTTGCCGCTTACAAAGGACAATGAAGGCATGGTTTGCAAGGAGTGGATCGCGAAGATGAAGGACGGAGCGTGGCTGATCAATACGGCGCGCGGCGGCCTGATCCTCGAGGAGGATCTGGCACAGGCTCTGAAGGACGGCAAACTTGCATATGCCGCGTCCGACGTGGTTCGTGTGGAGCCGATGGCTGCGGATTGCCCGTTACTGGACGCGCCGAACATGACGATCACACCGCATATCGCTTGGGCCAGCTTTGAAGCCCGCGATCGCCTGATGAAGATCGCCGCGGAAAATGTACGCTGCTATCTGGCGGGGAAACCGGTTAATAACGTGGCGCAATAAGCGGCTTGTTTCTCGCTGAGGAAACATGAAAATAAAAAATCCCGCCCATCCTTTCGGAATGAGCGGGTGTCAAATCACTATTTGGATCCGGGATTACAGCTCTACAAAGCCTTTTACGGAACCGTTGATCACGTAGTAGGCCTTCTTCTCTTCAGCCTTAACGTAGATCTCTACAGTCTCCATATCCTTAACCTTGTTGCCTGCATTTACCCATGCATCCTTAACAAGTGCCTTGATATCGGTATCGGTGATCTCAACGCCGGGAGCCTGAATAGTAAGAGTAGATTTCATAATTTGTTACCTCCTTTTTTGCACACGGTCCGCTTTGCGGGCCTGCCTTTCGCTTTTACACGTTTGATTCCTACATGGACCTTAAGTCCGTTAAAGATAATATACGATAAAAGCAGTTCTGTAAAGTGTAAACACAAATTGTACTAAATTTAGTACAATCTGCGTACGTATTCCATGGTACGATTGACATCTAATAGAAGAAACAATCATTTCCCACGTGAAAGCTTCGTGATGGAAGCATTTCATGAGGAAGGAGTAGTATATGATAGCGATCATTGACTATGATGCAGGAAATTTAAAGAGTGTAGAGAAAGCACTGGTCTCCTTGGGGCAGGAGTGTGTGATCACACGAAAGCGTAAGGAGATCCTGCAGGCGGACCGCCTGATCCTGCCCGGTGTGGGAGCGTTCGGTGATGCCATGGGGAAACTCCACCAGTACGACCTGGTAGAGCCGATCCAGTCCTTCGTAAAGACCGGTAAGCCTTTCCTGGGCATCTGCCTGGGTCTGCAGCTGATGTTTGAAAGCAGCGAAGAAACACCGGGCGTGGAAGGACTTAAACTTCTGCCGGGCCGGATCCTGCGTATCCCGGATGCGCCAGGCCTGAAGATCCCGCACATCGGGTGGAATTCCCTGACGAAGACGAACCCGGATTCGCGCCTGCTTAAGGACATCAAAGAGGGCGCTTATGTATATTTCGTTCATTCCTATTATCTGAAGGCGGAGAACGAGGCCGATGTGTGCGCATCGACGTTTTATTCGACGACGATCCACGCGGCGGTAGAGAATGAAAACGTTTTCGCTTGCCAGTTCCATCCGGAGAAGAGCGGAACCGTAGGACTTCAGATATTGACCAATTTCACAAAATTGGATTAAGGGGGCAGCATATGTTCACAAAGAGGATCATTCCCTGTCTGGATGTTCATGCAGGACGTGTAGTCAAGGGTGTTAATTTCGTTAATCTGCGCGATGCGGGCGACCCTGTCGAGGTCGGCGCGGCCTATGATACCGCGGGCGCGGATGAGCTTGTCTTTCTGGATATTACGGCATCTTCCGATGCCAGAAACATCGTGATCGACATGGTTCGCCGTGTGGCAGAGCGCGTGTTCATCCCGTTTACGGTCGGCGGCGGTATCCGCACGGTCGATGATTTCCGTGCGATCCTGCGCGAGGGCGCGGATAAGATCTCGGTGAATTCTGCAGCGATCAATACGCCGCGGCTCATCAGTGATGCGGCTGACAAATTCGGAAGTCAGTGCGTGGTCGTGGCGATCGACGCCAGACGTCGTGAGGACGGCAGCGGTTGGAATGTGTTTAAGAACGGCGGCCGCATCGATACCGGTCTGGACGCGATCGAGTGGGCCGCTAAGGCGAACAAACTCGGTGCGGGCGAGATCCTGCTGACCAGTATGGACTGTGACGGAACGAAGGCCGGCTATGATAATGAACTGACTCGCCAAGTGGCAGAGGCGGTTTCCATCCCCGTGATCGCTTCCGGCGGCGCGGGCACCATGGAGCACTTTTATGATGCGCTTACCGTGGGAAAAGCCGATGCGGCGCTGGCTGCCTCGCTGTTCCACTATAAGGAGATGGAGATCTCCGCGCTGAAGGATTATCTGGCAGAACGAGGCGTGCCCGTTCGTCGAGTTTAGGAGTCGATATGTACGATTTTGATGAATTTCGCAGCGTGATAAAGGCGCTACGCCATCCCGAGACGGGATGTCCGTGGGATCGCGTGCAGACGCACGAGACTCTGATCCCGTGCCTGATCGAGGAGACCTACGAGGTGATCGAAGGGATTCGCATTTGGCAGGATAGCGCGGACGCGGAGAATTTCTGTGAGGAGCTGGGTGACCTGCTGCTTCAGGTGGTCATGCAGTCGCAGATCGCGTCGGAGGAAGGCCTGTTTACGCTGGACGATGTGATCAACAACGTTTGCGATAAGATGTACCGTCGCCATCCGCATGTGTTCGGTGATGTCGTGGCCAATGATGCGGACTCCGCCCTGGCTTCGTGGGAGACGGCGAAAGGAAAGGAAAAAGGCAAGGATCAGATCAAAAACCAAGTCGAGGCTGTGCCGGTTTCATTTCCCGCGTTGTACCGCTACCAGAAGATGCTGAAGAAGGCCGTGAAACACTATGCGTACGAAAGCGGACGCGTGGGAGCGGCCGAAAAACTGCAAAAACTTACCGAAGAAGTGAAGCAGGCAGAGACCGAGACATACGATACGGCGAAGAAACAGGCGCTGGTCGCGGATATGCTCCGGCAGGTGGTCGAGATCTCGGCGGCGTTGGATGTCAATGCGGAGGATGCCCTGAAGGAAGCCTGCACATCGTTCGGAAGAGAGTTTCAGGACGTGAAGTGAGATCACTGCATGTGACAATGTGTGGAGTTGTTTTTGCTTCTATATAAATTTGGAAACACAAGATAATCTATCGTTTTCTACACCCCCTTTGTGCTACTATTGTTGTAGGCAGAGGGGGTATTTTTCTGCCTGCGTAATGCGTATTGCAAATAGCGGAAGGGAAATAGATATGGTAGGGATCACGTATTGTGCCGCGCTTTCTGGCGTGGAAGGAGTATTGCTGGCGGTCGAAGCCGATGCCTCGGAGGGCTTTCCGCAGTTTGAGATGGTGGGTCTTCTCGCTTCGGAAGTGCGCGAGGCGCGGGAGCGGGTGCGGACCGCGATCGGTAACTCCGGTTACGAGCTTCCGGTCATGAAATACACGATCAACTTATCGCCGGCAGATATTCGAAAAGCGGGTAATTACTACGATCTGCCGATCGCGATGGCGGTTCTGTCATCGATCCGCATCGTCGAGCGGTCGAGGGTTTCGTCGTATTTCATGATAGGAGAACTGAGCCTGGAGGGCGTTTTACGCCCCGTGAGCGGTACGCTTTCGTTTGTGATCGCCGCACGCAAGAACGGTTTTACCAAATGCATCGTTCCCTCGGAAAATGCGAAAGAAGCAGCCTTGATCGAGGGAATGGAGATCTTTGCTTTCTCCTCATTAAGGGAGTGCGTTCATTTCTTCGAGGAAGGCGAGACGGCTGAAGCTTATGTGCCGGATCCGAAGGATTATATAGCGGATGAGACAGAGAAAACGCTCGATTTTTCGGAGATCGTCGGGCAGGAAAACCTGAAACGCGCGGCGATGGTCGCTTGTGCCGGTCTGCATAATATGCTTATGATAGGGCCTCCCGGGAGCGGAAAGACGATGTTAGCACGGCGTCTTCCGACCATCCTGCCGCCGATGCATCTGGAGGAAGCCATCGAGGTGACCGGAATCCACAGTGTGTGCGGCCTGGTCTCCCCGGGGCATCCGTTGATCACGGCAAGGCCGTTTCGCAGTCCGCACCATACCAGCAGTGCCATAGCCCTGGTCGGCGGCGGTTCGGTCCCCAGACCGGGGGAGATGTCCCTCGCGCACCGCGGTGTGTTGTTTTTGGATGAATTGCCCGAGTTCGGAAAACAGGTTTTGGAGGTCATGCGGCAGCCGTTGGAGGATCGCAGGGTCGTCATAAGCCGTGTACACGGAAGTTATGTATTTCCGACCTCCGTGATGCTGGTCGCCGCCATGAACCCTTGCAACTGCGGATACTATCCGGACCGGACGAAATGTAAATGCAACGATCACGACATTTCCCGCTATTTGGGGCGGATCAGTCGTCCCATACTGGACCGGATCGACATAACGGTGGAAGCCGCACGGGTCCCGTATGATTCCATTTCCGCAAAATCGGGCAGTGTAACCAGCGCGGAACTATCGAAACAGGTCAGTGAGGCAATGGAGATTCAGAGGCAACGTTATGATAAGGAAGGAATTTCATTTAACTCGCAGTTATCGGGCGCACTGATAAAGAAGTATTGCAGGCTCGGAAAAGAGGAAGAAGAACTTATGAAAAAAGCGTACGAGACCTACGACTTCAGTACGCGGACCTATACCCGCGTGCTGAAGGTGGCCAGGACCATTGCAGACCTCGATGCGAGCGAGGAGATCCGGATGGAGCATCTATCGGAGGCGGTGCGCTACCGAAGCCTGGAACATAGTATATGGAAGAGGTGAGTGTTTGACGAAGGAAGAGGCATGGTTTTGTTTATGCAGTATACCGGACATGGATTCGTTTCGGATGCAGAGGTTCGTGTCCTTATTTGACGATGTCCGCGACCTGTTTTCGGAGGATCTGTCGGATCTCGATACGGGAGAATTGTTTTCACATGCTTTTTTTGCGACGATGCTGGAGGCAATACGAAACCGGGACCGGGTACCTGAGCAGATGAAAAAGATGCTGGATAAGGGAATCCGTTTTGTGTCGATCGAGGATAAAGCATACCCGGAACGGTTGCTTATGATGGTGGACCCGCCCTTGGGATTGTTTTATCGCGGGGAGCTTCCGCGGGACGGCCTGAAAAGCGCGGCGATCATTGGAGCACGCACATGCAGTGAATACGGACGGAACGCAGCATATAGTTTCGGAAGATATCTGGCGCAAAACGGCGTGCAGGTCATCAGCGGAATGGCTTTGGGCGCGGACGGGGCGGGGCAATGGGGTGCATTGTCCGCAAGCGGAAAAAGTTACGCGGTTTTAGGCAGCGGAGCGGACATCTGCTATCCACAGGAACACTTTCCGCTTTATGAGAAACTATGCGCCGAAGGTGGGGTGATCTCGGAGTATCCGCCGGGAACGCCGGGGCTGGCATTTCGTTTTCCGAGACGTAACAGGATCATCAGTGCATTGTCCGACTGCGTGATCGTGATCGAGGCCAGAAAGAAGAGCGGGACCATGACGACAGTGGATCATGCGCTTAATCAGGGAAAGGAAGTTTTTGCCCTTCCGGGGCGGTATAATGACCCGATGAGCCAGGGGTGCAACATGCTCATAAAGCAGGGCGCAGGCATCCTGACGTGCCCGGAAGATCTCGCCGAATGTCTGGGATTGATACAGGCAGTGGGTGATAAAAAATCAAAAAATATCAATTTGGGGCTTGCCAAAGAAGAGAATATGGTGTATAGTTGCATAAGTTTGCAACCCAAACACATGGATGATCTGCTCGAACAAATCGGGCAGTTGACTGTCGGCGAGCTGTCATTGGCCCTCATGCGACTCGAGATCGCAGGGCTCATTCGTCAGTCCGGTTCCGGCTATTATGTGAGGAATGAGTAGAGATGGCAAAGTACCTGGTTATCGTTGAGTCGCCTTCGAAGATCAAGACGATCAAAAAATTCCTCGGAAGTAATTACGAGGTTGTGGCTTCGAACGGTCACGTGCGCGATCTTCCGAAGAGTTCGATGGGATTCGACATAGAGCATGATTATGAACCGCACTATATAACGATCCGCGGAAAAGGGGACATCCTGGCGAAACTTCGTAAGGAAGTAAAAAAAGCGGACCGCGTATATCTGGCGACGGACCCCGACCGAGAAGGAGAGGCGATCTCCTGGCATTTGGCTGCGGCGCTCAAAATCGCGGATAAAGACGTTTATCGTATTACTTTCAATGAAATCACAAAAAACGCCGTACAGGCCTCGTTAAAGCATCCACGCAAGATAAATCAGGACCTCGTGGACGCGCAACAGACACGGCGTATCATGGACCGCATGGTGGGTTATCGCATCAGCCCGCTCCTCTGGGCGAAGGTGAAGCGCGGCCTTTCGGCGGGACGTGTACAGTCTGCTACGCTTCGTATGATCTGCGACCGTGAGGACGAGATCAATGCATTCGTTCCGGAAGAATACTGGACGCTGGATGCACAGCTTCGTTTAGCCGGCGAGAAGAAGTCGATGCTCGCGAAGTACTACGGAACAAAAGATAAAAAAGAAGACATCACCTGCAAAGAGCAGATGGATGTGGTTTTAGCCAGCCTGAAAGGAAAGGATTTCGTCGTTTCCGAAGTGAAGAAATCCACACGTGTACGTAAGGCACCGGCGGCATTTACGACCAGTACCCTGCAGCAGGAAGCGGCAAAGGTTCTGAACTTCTCGACGCAGAAGACCATGCGTATCGCCCAGCAGTTGTACGAAGGTGTTGACGTTGAGGGGCACGGTACCATCGCGTTGATCACTTACCTGCGTACCGATTCCACGCGTGTCTCCGATGAAGCGAAGGCAAATGCTGCAAAGTTTATAGCAAAACAGTATGGAAACGAGTTCCTCGGCGAGGAAGAAAAGACGACCGAGAACACGAAGAATATTCAGGATGCGCATGAAGCGATCCGTCCGACGGACATCACGCTGCTCCCAGACGACATCAAAGACTGTGTTCCGAGAGACCAGTATCGTTTGTATCAACTGATCTGGAAGCGTTTTACTGCGAGCCGCATGGCACCGTCACAGTATGAAACGACGAAGATCCTGGTAGATGCCGGCGAACGTCGTTTCGTATCCAACGCATCGAAACTTACATTTGAAGGATTCCATTTGGTATATACAGAGCCGGATGAAGAGAAGGATGTAGTCCTTTCGAAGAAACTTGAAGAAGGCTGCAAGCTCGAAACAGAAGAACTGCTTCCTGCACAGCACTTTACACAGCCGGCGCCGCATTACACGGAGGCATCCCTGGTTAAGGCGATGGAGGAGCAGGGCATTGGCCGTCCTTCCACCTACGCGCCGACGATATCCACTCTTCTGGGACGTCACTACGTTACGAAAGAGGGCAAAAGCCTGTTCGTGACCGAACTGGGATCGGTCGTTAACCGTGTTATGGTCGAGTCCTTTCCGAGCATTGTGGATGTTACATTTACCGCAAACTTCGAGGATCTTTTGGACTCCGTCGAAGAGGGCGCGATCCCGTGGAAGATCGTTTTGGAAAACTTCTATCCGGACCTGAACGAGGCTGTCATTCAGGCAGAGCAGGAGCAGGCGAAGGTAAAAGTGGCCGATGAAGTATCGGATGAGGTCTGCGACCTGTGCGGCCGCAACCTGGTCATCAAATACGGACCGCATGGTAAGTTCCTGGCATGCCCGGGCTTCCCTGAATGCAAGTTCACGAAACCGTTCCTGCAGAGGACCGGCATCCCTTGCCCTAAGTGCGGAAAAGAGATCGTAGTCCGTATGTCGCGTAAAGGCAGACGGTATTATAACTGTGAAGGCTCACCGGAGTGTGATTACATTTCCTGGAACATGCCGAAAAAAGAAGAAACGGAAGCCGGAGCATGATAAATGCTCCGACTTTTATTTTTCAAAAAATGAGCGATTTATGGTCGATTCTGCCGAAAAACGAGCCAAAACTGACCGAGATTCGTGATTTTTGTAAAAATGAGCGAAAAATACAAAACTATACTTGCAATTGTGTGAGAATTGTGTTATACTCATTCATAAGGATTAGAATCTAAATAGATAAGGAGGTTGCAGAATGAGTGTTCAGTTATTAGACAAGACACGAAAGATCAATAAGCTTTTACATAATAATAATTCGGGAAAAGTTGTATTTAACGATATATGTGAAGTGCTCAGCGAGATCCTTCACTCGAATATCCTGGTCATCAGTAAAAAGGGTAAGGTACTCGGTGTAGGCATCAGCCACGAATTCCAGGAAATCGAAGAATTGATCTCTGACCGTGTCGGCGGCTATGTTGACAAAATGTTGAATGAGAGATTGCTTACGGTACTGTCGACAAAAGAGAATGTTAATCTGGAAACCCTCGGTTTCGGTGAAGAATACTCGGCAAAGTATGAAGGTATCATAGCTCCGATCGATATCGCCGGTGAAAGACTCGGCACATTGTTTATCTATAAGGCAGGCCATCCGTATGATATCGATGATATCATCCTCAGTGAGTACGGCATGACCGTTGTAGGCCTTGAGATGATGCGCTCGGTAAATGAAGAGAACGCGGAAGAAGGTCGTAAGATCGCAGTCGTAAGATCCGCCATCAGCACACTCAGCTACTCGGAGCTTGAGGCGATCATTCATATTTTTGACGAGTTAGACGGAAACGAAGGCATTCTGGTTGCCAGCAAGATCGCAGACCGCGTAGGCATCACCCGTTCGGTGATCGTAAACGCGTTGCGTAAGTTTGAGAGCGCAGGTGTTATCGAGTCTCGTTCGTCTGGAATGAAGGGCACCTACATTAAGGTTTTGAACGACTTCGTATTTGTCGAGCTGGAAAATGTTCGTAATTCGATGACTGCGTTCCCCGAGAAATGATTGGATTAGATCATTAGAGAAGATGTCATAGTAAAAGGCTCCCGTGGATCGGGAGCCTTTCTTTTTATGTTGCGTAATGATCATTTGGTTTTTCTTACCAGAGACAGTTCGACGTAGTCGCCCAACAGATGCGGTACGTTGATGATGATGCGGATCTCCTCACCGTTCGAGTAGGAGAATGCGTCCGGATAGTCACTTCCGCCGAAGTCGGCATTCTGTACGAGCGAATCGTAGAAATCCTCCGGTTCGCCTTCCAGATAGGAGACCACATAGGAGTCTTTGATCGCATAACCGTCCGTGATGGTATAATCCTTAACCTCGTAGATGCTTCGCTTCAACGAGTCCTTCGAGATCCGGCTGCTGAGGCGGATGTTCGTCGAGGTGATGAGGTTCAGATTATCCGTGAAGGCGATGTGGATGGGCTCATCGGAGCCGGACTGGTACGTTCCCTTATACAGTACGGAGTATTGGCCGCGATATAAGGTCAATGTCTCATAAGTGATCGTGAGCTTATCATTTTCCGCGTCCTTAACGTAGTGGTCGACCACGGACTTCATGTGCTTATACAGAGTCTGGTTGGCGAAATCCTGAGCCGCGATGTCGCCGAGTCCGACGATCTGCGGATAGGTAACTTTTATGTTGTTTTCGGCATACTCGGTATCCTTCGCCTCGAGTTTTACGTTCGCAAGGTCCGGGCGGCCGGTCTGTCCGGCCTCGACGGTGATGTCGATGATCTCCGGAGCGGTCGAAGGTGCCTCGGTTGCGGGGGCTTCGGTCGTTACGGGCGCTGTTGTTTCAACTGCGGACGCCTGGGTGTCGACCGGGAACTGCGGGCCGTCCACTTCATCGATCAGGGTCGTCTGAGTTTCTTTCGGCTTATCGGAATGGCAACCGATGAACACGGCACACGCTGCGATACCGATCACAGCCGGAATCAAAATTCTTTTTTTCATAATTCCTCCCAAAAAACGCTTGCATTTCCAATATTCCCATGGTAAAATGTTAAATTGGCGGCGGTAGCTGCACAAATATCACATATAGGGTGGCGCAGGACGGTGCCTGAGCGGCATCTGCCTGTATGGAGAAGCGGTCGTTGATCTGTTTATCAACAGATTGATTTTACCACATTTTCCGATGACTTACAAGCATTCGCTGCGAGGAAGGTCCCTGCGGATACTATATGGAAGAAAAACCAAATCAAAGGAGAGAATGACATGAGTGTTATTTCAATGAAGCAGCTTTTGGAAGCAGGTGTTCACTTCGGACACCAGACGAGAAGATGGAACCCTAAGATGGCTCCGTACATCTACACCGAGCGTAACAGCATCTACATCATTGACCTTCAGAAGTCCGTTGTTAAGGTAGACGAGGCTTACAAGGCAGTTGTAGATATCGTAGCTAACGGCGGAACCGTTCTGTTCGTTGGTACAAAGAAGCAGGCTCAGGACGCTATCCAGTCTGAGGCAGAGCGTTGCGGTATGTACTATGTTAACCAGAGATGGCTCGGCGGTATGCTGACCAACTTCAAGACCATCCAGAGCCGTATCGATCGTCTGAAGAAGATCGAGGCTATGAGCGAGGATGGAACCTTCGATGTACTTCCTAAGAAGGAAGTTATCAAGCTGAAGGCTGAGTGGGAGAAACTGGAGAAGAACCTCGGCGGTATCAAGACCATGAAGAAGCTTCCCGATGCTATTTTCGTTGTAGATCCCAAGAAGGAGCGCATCTGTGTTCAGGAAGCGCACACACTGGGTATTACCCTGATCGGTATCGCTGATACAAACTGCGATCCGGAAGAACTCGACTACGTGATCCCGGGCAATGACGACGCGATCCGTGCCGTTAAGCTCATCGTTTCCAAGATGGCAGACGCTGTTATCGAGGCTAAGCAGGGTGAGGCTGTTGCAGAAGAAGATGCTGCAGCAGATGTAGCTGATGTTGAAGAGGCTATGGCAGCAACTGAGGTAGTTACCGACGTTGAGCAGATGACCGAAGCATAATCCATAAAACAGGAGGATACAGATCATGGCAGCTATTACAGCTTCAATGGTAAAAGAGTTAAGAGAAATGACCGGTGCCGGTATGATGGACTGCAAAAAGGCATTGACCGAGACCGATGGTAATATGGAAGCAGCTGTAGACGTTCTTAAGAAGAGCGGCGCAGTTAAGATGGAGAAGAAGGCCAGCAGAATCGCTGCTGAGGGTATCACCAGAGTTGCTTCCGACGCGAACAACGCGGTAGTAGCAGAAGTAAACTCCGAAACAGACTTCGTTGCAAAGAACGCAGTATTCCAGGAGTTCGTACAGGAAGTTGCAGATAAGGCACTTGCTTCCGGCTTAAACGGCGGTAAGAACGGCGAAGATGTTCAGACACTTCTGGACGGCGGCCTTCAGGCTGTTATCGCTGAGAAGACCCTGCAGATCGGTGAGAAGCTTTCCTTCCGTAGATTTGAAAGAGTTACCGGTGATATCGTTACTTCCTACATTCACGCAGGCGGTAAGATCGGTGTTCTTGTTTCCGCAAACGGCGCGAACAACGATGCTTCTAAGGAAGCTCTTACAAACATCGCAATGCAGATCGCAGCTATGAGCCCGCAGTATGTTGCAAGAAACGACATCTCTGCAGAAGAGGCAGCTAAGCTTAAGGATATCGTTATCGACAGCTCCCTGAACGATCCGTTCACCCTGCCGAAGCCCATCCTTCAGAAGCTCATCGACAAGGCTGTAGCAGATAAGGCTTGGAGCGACGCTGATATCGCTATCTACGAAGAGAAGAAGAGCAACATGAACTATCTTCCGAACTTCCTTTCCGAGGAGGCTAAGGCTTCCCTGGCGGCACTGGCTATGGAGAATAAGTCCGAGTACCTCAGTGATAAAATCTTCAGCGGTCTGGTTGACGGTCGTATCTCCAAGCACATGAAGGAGATCTGCCTTCTGGATCAGGCTTACGTTAAGGCTGAGGACGGAAAGCAGAGCGTTGCTAACTATCTTGCAAGCGTATCGAAGGACATCGTTATCACCAAGTTCGTTCGTTTCGAAGTAGGCGAAGGCATGGAGAAGAAGAACGAAGATTTCGCAGCAGAAGTTGCAGCTCAGATGGGAAAGTAATTTTGTCTGATTTATAGAATCATTGTAATGAGAGAAGGTCCTTTGTGACCTTCTCTTTTTACGTTCTTTGAACGGTTTATAAAATTAACCGACGGTTAAGGTGCACCCGCGGCTTGTTATCTTCCAAAATCCCCCGGATATGCTATACTATAATCACGACGTCGATAAACAGGAAAGGACGGATTTGATTATGGATCGTATATTGATTGGTGAGAATATTAAACGGATGCGCCTGCAAAAGGGCGTCACACAGGAGCAGTTGGCCGAAGCGGTGGGCGTTTCCGCGGTTGCAGTCAGCAAGTGGGAGAGAAACGAGACCATGCCCGATATCTCCCTGCTTCCGGGCCTGGCATATTTCTTTCAGGTCTCGATCGATGAACTGATGAGCTACGATGCTGCGAAGGTTCAGCGGGAGATTCGCGCGTTTGTTCAGGAACACACGGAGGCAGCAGAGCGTTACGATCAGAAGAAGTGTCTGGCGCTGTCGAAAGCCGCCTATAAGAAGTATCCGAATGATTTCGAAGTTATGGAACTCTATATGTGGGACCGGATCGGGGGCTACGCGGACAATGATCCCGAGGAGGTTTTAATGCATGCAGAGGAGCTAGAGAAGATCACAGACCGGATTCTGGACGGATGCAAGGACAGCTTCATTCGGGCGGATGCCTATGTGATGAAAGGAAAGATCCTCCACGCACAGGGGCAGACCGAAGACGCGGCCATGCTGTACCGGAAACAGCTTCCGGACTGGTACCAGACGGCAGGTCAGAAGACGGAGCAGCTTTTTGCGAAGGACAGTCCGGAATTTGCAGATGCACTGCGCAAAAACATGGATGAACTGGTGCGCTTTGCGTTAAATAAGATCTCGAAGGAACTCTGGTTCTGCATCGAAGGGACTCCCGAAGAAAAGGTTCGGAAGGCCGCGCAGATATGCGGCATCTTGAAGGGGCTTGGGACGGTGCTGGATTCGAAGCGTGTGGATCAGTGGATCGATGGTTTGGTGCAGGACACGGAGGCGAAGATCACGGCATTTGCCGGAGAAGAGGAAAGACTATTGGATATGATAAAGAACGTATAACAACGTGCACCTGAGGCCTTCAGATACATTTTTACCTGGGGCCTCAGGTGTTTTTCCTATCGGGCCATTTGTGATATAGTATTTATGATATGAGGCATTTCCGAAAACAAGTAAACGGGCAGAAGGCCTGGAAACGAAGATAAAAAACATTAGGGAGGTTTTACTATGGGTAAACGGTTGGTTTTGGTTAATGCAGGCCCTCGTAAGGGCTGGAACACGGACATTCTGTTATCGGAAGCGGCGAGCGGAGCGCAAAGCGCTGGCGCAGAGGTCCAAAGATTTGATCTGTTTAAGCTGGATAGGTACACGGGCTGTATCTCCTGTTTCGGATGCAAGCGGGAACAGTTCAAAGGACACTGTATGTGCAGGGATGCCCTGACACCGGTCCTGGATGCCATTAGGGAGTCGGATGGCCTGATCATCGGGTCTCCGAATTATCTTTCCAATGTTACGGCATCTTTCCGTGCATTGTACGAGCGCCTGATCTTTCAGAATCTGACGTATAACCTCGAGAATCCATGCTGCAAGGAACGGGATATCCCGGTGCTCTTTATCATGACCAGCAACGCGCCCGATACGATGTATACGGACCTGCTGAAGAACTATCAGCAGACCTTTAGCGCCTTAGTCGGACCGTGTGAGGTCCTGGTCAGCGGGGAGACCCTGCAGTTAAATGATTACAGCAAACTGGACTGGGAATGGTCGATGTTTGATCCGGAGCAGAAAAAGAAGCGCCGTGAGACGGTATTTCCCGAAGAGCGTAAAAAAGCGTTTGCGATGGGACAGGCTCTGGCAGAGCGATAACAGCCTTAAAAGGGTGCGGGCACGCTGTATTATCAGTGGCAGTCGCGAAAGGATGCGACCTGTGTGTGGACGAATTCCGCGAAAAGCGGGGCGAAAACAAACACGCTTTCCGTCGCTGCAACTGCAGGATTGCATGGCTGGTAGTTCCGCTGCGTGGTCACGGATGCGAACGGACAGAAGTCTTACTCGGACGTGGTTACATTGTCCGTGAAATAAGAATGAAAAACGAGGAGAACGGTATCTGCCGTTCTCCTTTTTGCTTTACCGGGAAATGTCGGGGCTGTGCCGGGGTCTGTGAAATAAGTAACAAACAATTCGGAAAGTAATTGACAAGAGATAGAAGTTGGAATATAATGAACTGAGTTAGCGTGCGCTAACTAGCGTGAACCACTTACCGATGCCTCGAAGTCCTGATGGTACTGCGGGGTGTCGGTAATTACTGAAAAGAAAGGACGAGAAGAAATGAATTATCTTGAGATCGAAAAAGTAGTCGGAAGAGAGATTTTGGATTCGAGAGGAAATCCGACGGTGGAGGCAGAGGTTACTCTGGTGGACGGTACCGTAGCCAGAGGAACAGCGCCTTCCGGTGCTTCGACCGGCGAATTTGAGGCATTGGAACTGCGTGACGGAGATAAGAGCCGATACCTCGGAAAGGGTGTGACAAAGGCAGTTGAAAACATCAATGGACCGATCGCAGAAGCGATCACCGGAATGGATGCTTCGGACACCTATGCGGTAGACCGCGTGATGATAAAATTGGATGGAACGAAGGATAAGTCGAACCTCGGCGCAAATGCTATCCTCGCGGTTTCGATCGCGGTTGCAAGAGCAGCGGCTGCAGCGCTGGATATTCCGCTCTATCGTTTCTTAGGCGGAGCACAGGCGACCGACCTCCCGGTTCCCATGATGAATATCCTTAACGGCGGTGCCCATGCGGACAGTGCAGTCGATACACAGGAGTTCATGATCATGCCGGTGGGTGCGCCTTCCTTCAAGGAAGCATTGCGTTGGTGCGCGGAAGTGTTCCACAACCTTAAAGCATTGATCAAAAAGATGAATGACGTAACGGCGGTAGGCGATGAGGGCGGTTTCGCTCCCAATACGCTAAAGAGCGACGAGGAGGCGATCGAGAAGATCCTCGAGGCGATCAAAGCAGCAGGCTTTGAGCCCGGAAAGGATTTCATGATCGCGATGGATGCCGCAGCCTCCGAGTGGAAGAGCGAGAAAGGTAAAGGCTTCTATCATCAGCCGAAGTCAGGTAAGGATTTCACCACAGACGAGCTGATCGCTCACTGGGAAGCATTGATCGATAAGTACCCGATCATCTCCATTGAGGATGGCTTGGATGAAGAGGACTGGGAAGGCTGGAAGAAGATGACGGCAAAGATCGGCCATAAAGTACAGTTGGTGGGCGATGATCTCTTCGTTACCAACACGGAGCGACTGACTAAGGGTATCGAAAACGGCGCCGCCAACTCGATCCTGATCAAGCTCAATCAGATCGGTTCCGTTTCGGAGACACTCGATGCGATCAAACTCGCGAATAAGAACGGCTACACAGCGATCTCTTCGCATCGTTCCGGCGAAACGGCGGACACGACCATCGCGGACCTGGCGGTTGCACTAAACACACGCCAGATCAAAACGGGCGCACCTTCCCGCTCCGAACGTGTGGCGAAGTACAACCAGCTTCTTCGTATCGAAGAGCAGCTCGGTGACGCAGCTGTATATCCCGGAATGAAAGCATTTAACGTAAAGAAATAAACCGGAGATCCCAGGCGACGGCTTCTTCAGCCGTCACCTGGGAAGGTTTTTATTATCTTATTTTGCTCTTTTGGCAAATGTAGAGTTAGACCCGTATACGTAGGGCTCCACGTGTTGATTTTACCCCCTGAAATGTATATAATTTAGTTACGGGATATATTTGAAAAGAATGAATGAATGCATAAAGGGAGACTGTTCGCAGTCCTTATTTTTGTGCATTTTTTTATTTGACAAATATAACGGGGGGACAGCATGAAACAAATAACAGCACTGGTTGTTGCGCTGGGGATCATACTCGGTGTTTGTTTTGTGAGCGTGGAGATAAGGGGTGCGGATACAAACACCGGCCTTATCAGTATGAAATTCGACTTAGGCGGAAAGGGGACGGCGTCCGGATACATCGGAGTTTCCGCCACTGACAAATACGATCCGAAAAAGGGATATGGCATAGGGGATACGAAGCTGGCGAGAAACGTGGAAGCCTTGGGACAGGGCGCATTAAGTGACGCCATTCATTTTCAGGGCGGTAACGGTAATTTACGCGTGGATCTGCCGAAAGGTGTATATAAGATCACGGTAACGACCGGAAACGTTAATAAGACCACCATAAGCGCAGAAGGTGTAGACCAACTGTTCTTTTTACAGGGAAATAATGCGGTCGATTCGTTTACGATTCCCGTAACGGACGGCCAACTGAACATATATGCGACTTCCGGAGTGGGAAGCGAGTTTTCGCTCTGTTCGATCGATATCGAACAGGTATCATCCGGAACAACGACAAAACCGACGATCTGGCTTGCGGGTGATTCAACCGTGGCGACGTACTATAATACATCCGCTTCCTCTAAGCGTGGCTGGGGAATGTATTTGAGTAAGTACGTTGACATGGCTTCTTATGATGTCCGAAATATTTCGATCAGCGGCCTTCGCGCGGAAGGCATGAAGAATTCTACGTTCCCGACCGCGGAGTATTACGGTAAAAAAGGCGATATCTTAGTGCTCGCAGTCGGCATCAATGATTATATCGACGAGTATACGAAGCATTCGCAAAACGGAGACCCGATCGATCCTTCAAACTACATCGACAACATGACGCAGGTGATCCGTCGTGCAAAAGCGAAAGGTATGACAGTCTGTCTGGTGAAGCAACAGGGAGAAAACGACGACATCTACGGATATCCGCTGCCTGAATATAAGTGGTTCGGAAAGGAACTGGACGAGCTCGGCAAAACGGAGCAGGTCAGCGTTCTCGACCTGTACCGCCCGTGGCTGGAGTTCCTCGAGATCAACCGGTATTATGAGCAGGTCGAATACTATGCAGAAGGTTTGCATCCGAATTCAAAGGGGGCCGAAATCCTGGCGAAGATGATGAGCGAATTGCTCTTCCCGGATACGACACCTGTCGATCCCGGTGACCCCGTTTATGAATTTGGCTCGGCCCCGTCGGCGGTCTACCTCACGGAAACCTCCGGCGAGGCGATCGCGAATCCGCATAAAGGATTCGTCATGACGGCTTATACACCTTACATGATCAGCGATGCTTTTGAATACGGTATCGGCGGTTCGAAGAAGAATGCGGCGTGGGATGTGGTAACGATCGTTTCCGGCTCGCCGAAATGGAATGAACTCAATCCGAGACAGGGATACTACGACTGGACGGTCATTGACCGAATGCTCGAAGCTTGCGAGGCGCACGGGCTGACTTACGGAATACGGATCATGCCGTATTCATCGTATTTAGAAGAAGATTACGTTCCGCAGTGGGTCTACACAAACGGAGCGAAGAAAAATAAAGCAAAACTGAAAAATGACCCTGCGAAATATGTGGAGTTTCCGAAGTGGGATGATCCGGTCTATCTGCAGGCGTGCAAAGATTTCGCCGTGGCATTGGCGAAGAAATACGACGGGGACCCCAGGGTAGAATTCATCGACATCCGGCCTTTCGGGGATTTCGGGGAATGGCACAACTCATTTGCCGTGGGCGAATTCATGCCGTCTCTGGAGATCCAGAAGGATATGTTGGACTGCTACGCGGCAGCGTTTAAAAAGACGACCATCGTGCTTCCTTCGAATGCGCGCGGCGCGATCTACGAGTATGCGCTTTCGCTGGGAATCACGAAGCGGGACGACGGCCTGATCTCGCTGGGAAATGCGGAATGGAGCCTGGTGCCGACTTACCGCGCGAACATGCCGGTGATCGGCGAGAACTATTGGCCGTACGCGTGGATGCGGGATACCCTTCGGGATGATATCTATTCTCTCGTGGACTGGACGCCGGAGCGCTTCCGTGAAACGATCGAGATCTCTCATATGTCGATTTTTGCACTGGATCAGGACAGCAACTGCAGCTACGGTTTCTATAACGAGCAGAAGGCGGTCATCGACGAGATGTGCAACCGCCTGGGCTATAATTTCACGGTGGTCAATGCAGCTCGGAAGAATAACAAACTGGCTGTGACGATCAAAAACACAGGCCTTGCGCCGGCATTTTTCGATATGTATCTGTGCGCGGAGATCACGGATGCGAACGGAAAGAAGACGGCGAACTTCGGAAGTCCGATCCGGATCGAAAAGGGTACGTTCACAGACGGAAAGCAGAAAACGTTTGTCTTCGATCACAACGGGACGCTTCCTTCGAATGCGACCATTTGTCTGGCGATGTACGAGGCTTCGAAGTATAAGAGCGTCAGTGCGCTCATAAACAGCAAAGATGACCCCACCATACGGTTTGATAATAAAAACAACCTGGCGAATAAACGGTTAAAGCTGGTGGCGATCACGTCGCCGAAGGTGACTGCGCGTGCCGAACGAGCATCGGTCACCGTAGGTGAGACGTTTAAGATCACGGCCGATGCGAGCGGAGCCGGCGCGCTGCAATATCAGTGGCAGTCGCGCAAGAATTCCTCCGCGGAGTGGACGAACTCCGGGCAGAGCGGAGCGAAGACGGCGACGCTTTCGGTGGCCACGAGCGCAGGCCTTCACGGCTGGCAGTTCCGTTGTGTGGTTACGGAAAAAAGTGGCCGCAAGGCTTACTCGAACACTGTGACCGTTTCGCTGGTTCCGAAGATCACGACCCAACCGGCCAATAAGACCGTTGAAGTCGGTGATACGCTCACATATACGATCACTGCGACCGGCAAGGCGAAACTGACCTATCAGTGGCAGTCACGCAAGAATTCCTCCGCGGAGTGGACGAACTCCGGGCAGAGCGGAGCGAAGAGCGCGAACCTTTCGGTAGCGACGACCGCGGGCCTTCACGGCTGGCAGTTCCGTTGTGTGGTTACGGACGGTAACGGTCAGAAAGCCTACTCAAAGCCCGTGACGGTATCGCTCGTGCCGAAGATCACGAATCAGCCGTCCGCAGGGAGCGTAAAGGCAGGGACGAAGGTTGTATTATCTGTGAAAGCAACGGGGCGGGCGACACTTACGTACCGGTGGCAGTCGCGCAAAAATTCCTCCGCGGAGTGGACGAACTCCGGGCAGAGCGGAGCGAAGAGCGCGAACCTGACGGTAGCGACGACCGCAGGCCTTAACGGCTGGCAGTTCCGCTGCGTAGTAACAGATGGCAACGGTCAGAAAACCTACTCGACCGTTGTTACATTGTCCGTGAAATAAGATGATCACGGAGTAAAAAGGAAAAGGGGGAAAAGATAATTGAAAAGGTTTTTTGAGGTGCTCATTTCCCTGGGCATCGTACTGTGCATGTGTTTTGCAAATGCATCCGGCCCGGATCGCGTCGAGGCTGCAAGCCCGGACGGTTCACAAGGCGGAGACTACGGCACTTTTGTCGATGGTGAACAGGTCATCAAAGATATGATCGAGAAGAATGGAACGAAATCGCATCCGAGGATCATCATGACGGAGGAAAGATTTGCAAAAATGAGATCCCATATTGATGATGGCTCGGTGACGGCGACCTTGCTGCAGATGCTGCAAGATCAAGCGGACGGCAAACTCGGCTCGAAGGTGCTTCCTTATGAGATCACGGACGGCATCCGGCTTTTGGAAACTTCCAAAAGAATTCAGCGCCGCGTTGCCGCGCTGGCTTTAGCATACAATATCTTCGGGGATGAAAAGTATGCGAAACGCGCCTATATGGAATTGGAATCCGCAGCGAATTTTCCGGATTGGAATCCGTCTCATTTTCTGGATACCGCCGAGATGACTACGGCCTTTGCGATCGGTTATGACTGGCTCTATAACTGGATGAATGACAGCCAGAGGGCGGTACTGCGAAAAGCCATGATCGAAAAGGGCCTGAAACAGGTCCTGCAGGATTATGAGGACAAACCCGCTGACCGCAGCCGTACGTATCGCTGGTATCAGGATTATCCGGGTGACAACTGGAAACTCGTTTGTACCGGAAGTATGAACATGGCGGCGCTGGCGATCGGAGACGAAAAGGATGCGAGGGATCTTGCTGCTAAGGTCCTCACGTATGGTTACAAGGAAGCCTATTCGTTTGTTCGTCGTTCATACAGCAATATAGACGGAGCCTATGCGGAAGGTCTCGGTTACTGGGATTACGCCACCTATTATCTGGGCCTGAATTCGTCCTCGCTGATCAGCGCAACGGGAACGGATTATGGCCTCGCAAATTATGAAGGAGTTCGTAAATCCGCTGATTTCGTCCGTTATATGAGCTCCAACACACCGAAAACCTTCAGTTTCGGCGATGACCGTGAGAGCCGCGACTCCAGCTGGTCGGTCTTCCTGTGGTTGGGTAAATATTTTGATTCGTATGACATCGCATCTATCCGCCTTAATAAATTAGCATCCGAAGAGTTTAACTATCTGGACGTTCTGTGGATTGAGGAGGATGGATTATCCAAACCGGTAAATGAGAGAGCGAAGGACTGGGGGGGCGTCGGTTGGTCCTACTCCAGTTTCCGGGACACATGGGATAAGAGCGGAACCATAGCGGCTCTGCATACCGGAATAAACAAGTACAAATATCATGGTCATTATGACCTGGGATCCTTCTATATCGAGTATAACGACTCCCGGTTCTTTACCGATCTCGGAAATGAAGACTATGAATTAAAAGACCGTCTGTATTCTTACCGTATCCGCGCGGAGGGCCACAATACGCTCGTGATCAACCCTTCAAGGGAGTTGGATCAGAGTGAGGGCGTAGAGTGTTTCATCACGAGTTACGGCGGGGGCAATGAAGCATACGCCGTAACCGATCTGACTGCTGCCTATAAGGCTAGCGACGCAAATAGCGTAGTGCGCGGCCTTAAAATGATAAAGGATAAAAAGGCCATTATCATCCAGGATGAGATCTCCCTGAATAAAGCAGGTGAGATATATTGGTTCGCCCATACTGCGGGACAGATCAGCGTAGCTTCTGACGGCAGAAGTGCGATCGTAACGGTCGGATCGGATCGGTTGTGGGTAGGCCTTCTCAGCGAGGGCGGCAAATTCTCCGAGATGTCGGCAAAATTGCTTCCTACATCCCGTCCTGTATCCAATCAGACGAGCAACAGCGGTTACAGAAAGCTTGCGATCCACCTGACAAATACGAAGGATACGACGATTTCCGTAGTCTGCATTCCGCTGAAGAGTGGCGAAACCAAGCCGTCGTGGACTCCGGCGTTGACGACGATCGCCCAGTGGGCAGCCGGCGCACCGGCTCCGACGGTGAACGCACGTGCCGAGAAATCTTCGGTTACTGTCGGAGATACCTTTAAGATCTCGGCAGAAGCAACCGGTTCCGGCACACTGAAGTATCAGTGGCAGTCTCGTAAGGACTCATCGTCTGCTTGGACGAATTCTGCCCAGAGCGGAGCGAAGACAGCAACACTTTCCGTCGCTACAACTGCGGGCTTGCATGGCTGGCAGTTCCGCTGCATGGTAACGGACGAAAGCGGTCGCAAAGCGTATTCAAAAGCAGTTTCCGTGGCACTCGTTCCGAAGATCACGACCCAGCCGGTAAACAAGACCGTAGAGGTCGGCAGTACGATCAAGTATACGATCGCTGCGACCGGCAAGGCTAGACTGATTTATCAGTGGCAGTCGCGTAAGAATTCTTCGTCTGCATGGACGAACTCCGGGCAGAGCGGAGCGAAGACGCCGACGCTTTCGGTAGCTACGACCGCAGGCCTTCAGGGGTGGCAGTTCCGTTGTGTGGTAACGGACGGTAACGGTCAGAAGGCATATTCGAATACCATGACGGTATCGCTCTCGAAGCCGAAGATCACGAACCAGCCGACCGCTTCGAGCGTAAAGGCAGGGACGAAGGTTACATTGTCCGTGGCAGCAACGGGTAAGGCAACCTTAAAATATCAGTGGCAGTCGCGCAAGAATTCCTCCGCGGAGTGGACGAACTCCGGGCAGAGCGGAGCGAAGAGCGCAAACCTGACGGTAGCCATGACCGCCGGCCTGAACGGCTGGCAGTTCCGTTGCGTGGTAACGGACGGTAACGGTATGAAGGTCTACTCGAATGTAGTTACCTTGTCCGTGAAATAAGATGCTCACGAAACGGAATAAAAGGAAGTTAATAAAAATAGGGGAAAACAAATGAAAAAAGTTTTGGCATGGATCGTAATTCTGGGGGTCGTACTGGGCATTTGCAGTGCAAATGTCCGTACGCAGGCAGCAGACGCATCAACAAACAGTGCTTCGCGCTTTAAGGTACCATACATATCGACGTACTACTTCAATCCGAAGCCGACCATAAATGATACGATCAAGATTCCGTTATACATCACGGACTATGAGCAGTCGGAGTATATGAAGAATGCGACGTCGGTTAAACTGGATCTGATCTACACGGTGGACGGAGTAACAAATACGATCAAAGGGGTACCGATCGGAGATTATACATTGACCCTGGGAAAATTAAGTGCAGGGAAGCATCAATTTTCCGTGGAGGTCTGCGACCCGCGGACCGGCCTTAAGTCGCACAGATTGTTTAATGACCTTTGGGTGGTGACACCTGCGGAGACCACGATTACTGCACAGCAGACCTACTACATGACGACGGCAGACCTTTCGAAGTACGGGATCCGCAACGATGACTCGAAAGATGCGAAGTCCCTGATCTCCACGAAGGATGGTCTGACCCAGCTGTTTGCGGATAAGCAGGCGGCAGGTTATAAGAAGATCGTTCTTCTTAAGGGAACCTACCGGATCAATGGCGAAGATGCCAGAAAGACTTGTATCAAGATCCCCTCGCATTTTACGGTAGATATGAACGGAAGCACCTTTAAACTGGATACGATCACAACGGAAGGCATCTATGTTTCCGGATGCATCGTAACGATGGATGATGTCGTAGATGCACATCTGATCAATGGTACGCTGGAAGGCGACCGTTTTGAACGGCAGGCACGGGACCTGGAGATCAATGGTCAAGGTGAGGGTATCAACGCCTTCTATATGAGCGGAGGAAAGTACAATTCCCTCGAAAATCTTACGATCAAGTGCACGACGGGACATACGGTCTTCACCACCGGTACCTGGGACGGTCCGGGAGCGATCTTGGATACATTTACCCGGACAGCGATCGTTAATGGTAAGGAAGTGGCAGATAATAAATGCAGTACCAGCTCCATGATCGATCTTACGAGGATGTTGGCGTATGACGCGGACGAAGACGTTGTTTATGTCGGACATCCGGGCGGATACCGTGGTTTAAATGGAGATTCTCCGGTCATCTATCTGTCTTTCTACGATGCGAATAAGAAGTTTATGGAATCCTTCACGGGTTTCCAGTATCGAAAGATCGTGGTTCCGACCGGGGCGAAATACATAAGAGTCACTTTCTCGGGAACGGATTTCCCGACCGATGATCCGGATATGCATAGCGTATATGTTTATACGAAACATCTCGGAGAGTATTACAAGTTCTCGGGTATTCGTTTTGAGGATACGCGGACTTGTGCGCTGGCTCCGGCATCGGGTGGAAATGTCCTGATCGAGAATTGTACGTTTAACCGTTGCGGAAACAGCATCACCCCCTGCCCGGTCGACTTCGAGGATGGCTGGGAAGAGATGCAGGACGTTTATTACAGAAACAACACGGTGTTGGCAAAAGCGGAGCACACGACAGCGACGGTCATCGATAATACCGGATACAACCATGTTTACGAGAACTGTAAAGCACACGATATCGTGATCCGCAGCCGCGTATATGGTTGCGTGATCCAGGATTTCCCCAGCGGGGATTCGACGATCCTGTGGGCACTCGGTACGAAGATGACGAACCTGTACGGGCGCGTCCAGAATATCGTCGGTGGTCATATCAATTTCTATAGTCCTTTGACGGAGCAGGAAGTACCCGTTCAGATGAAGGTCAAAAACTGTACGATCGCAAACGGGGACAATGTCACGACCTACACGAACTCCGTTATGGATACGGTAGTGTACGAGAATTGTACATTTTCCAATTTCTCCGGTGATAACGCGACCTTATGCGGATGTACCGTCATGATGGACGGAGACATAAGAAGCCACTTGCATTTCTACGATTGTACGTTTCTTCCGGTTCAAGGAAAAGACCGGATCTACTTTAATTTCAGTAATCCTTATTATGTCGATCGAGTGTTTGAAAATTGCAAATTCACGACGAAGATGGCGACGAATGCATTTTCCAAGGACCTCACGTTTAAGGGATGCGAATTTGAAGACCTGTATCTGACCGCAAGTGTGGGAGATCATCCGGAAAAGATCACATTTGAGGATTGTGTGATTCGTTCTGCATCGGATAAAATGTTGGAATTCGGACCGTATGCATATAGTCTGGATCACATCAATGTCATTTTTAAGAATTGTGATATCACATTTACGGGTAAGAGCCTGATCTATATGTATGCGAAAACAACAGCCGGAAGCCGCGTGCTTTTTGACGAATGTTCGATTCGAAGCACGAGCGGAACCATGGTGGATGGCTGGAGCGTGGATGACAAAGCATATCTGGATATCGTACTTCGAAATACAAAGACAGATAAAACCTTAGTACCGTCAACGAACATCAAATCGAAAAACGTAAAGATCCTCGTTGAGGAGGTAAATACACCTTATGTGACGATCCGGTCCGGCAACTCGGGCCAGCCGGTAGCAACAGCCGGCCAGGTCGTGAAGCTCTCGGCCGATGCGATTGGAAACGGTACGATCACCTATCAGTGGCAGTCACGTAAGAATTCTTCTTCTGCATGGACGAATTCCGGCCAGAGCGGAGCGAAGACCGCGACGCTTTCTGTGACCACTAGTGCAGGCCTTCATGGCTGGCAGTTCCGTTGCGTGGTAACGGACGGAAGCGGCAGAAAAGCTTACTCGAAGGAATTGACCATGACGATCGTGCCGAAGATCACGACCCAGCCGACGAATAAGACGGTAGCGGCCGGTGACACGGTCACCTATAAGGTGGCAGCGACAGGAAAGGCTACACTGAAATATCAGTGGCAGTCACGTAAGGATGCTTCTTCCGCATGGACGAACTCCGGGCAGAGCGGTGCGAAGACTTCGACACTTTCGGTGGCTACGACCGCGGGCCTTCACGGCTGGCAGTTCCGCTGCGTGGTAACGGATGGCAATGGACAGAAAACCTACTCGGATTTCGTAACGGTATCTCTCGTTCCGAAGATCACGAAGCAGCCGACCGCTGCGAGCGTGAAAGCAGGGACGAAGGTAGCATTGTCCGTGGAGGCGACAGGCAAGGCTACGCTGAAATACCAGTGGCAGTCGCGAAAGAATTCCTCTTCTGAGTGGACGAACTCCGGCCAGAGCGGAGCGAAGACTAAGACGTTGTCGGTAGCGACAACGAAGGGCTTAAACGGCTGGCAGTTCCGCTGTGTGATCACGGACGGAAACGGGCAGAAGACAGTCTCTGACATAGTAATTCTGTCGGTAGAATAATCGACATATAGATCTCAGTAAAGCCGGCAGGGGAGACTTTCTCCCCTGCCGGTTTTCTTGTGCGAAAGAACTTTAAAATTTTTTTGAAAAAGGGGTTGACAAATATAGTCAAACAGACTATATTATAAATAGTCAAACAGACTATAAGCAACCGAAAGGAGGAAGATATGTACCAACCGAGTGAAGAAGAACGGGAATATTTACGAAATTATCGTCCCGGAGATTATGAACGGCCTTCCGTGACCGTGGATAATGTGATCTTCACATTGTCGGATAAGCACGAACTCTCCATTTTGTTGATCCAACGCAGGAATTTTCCATACAAAGGTCTGTGGGCCATCCCAGGCGGTTTCGTCGAGATGACGGAGAGCCTTCTGGAGGCTGCGGCCCGGGAACTGAAGGAAGAGACCGGACTGGAGAACATCCCGATGGATCAGCTGGCAACGTTTGGGGATGTGGGACGCGATCCGCGCATGCGAGTCATATCCGTTGCGTACATGGCATTCGTCCCGAAGGACTCCTTGAACATCCACGCGGGGGATGACGCCCGTGACGCGGAACTGTTTCGCATATACCGGAACGAAGAGGGGCTGGTGCTCATCGGAACGCGGCACGTTGTGAAGGAGGACGAGCTGGCTTTCGATCATGCAAAGGTGATCGAGACAGCGATCCAGCGGCTTAAGAACCGCATCGACTACACGGAGGATGCATTTCACTTTTTGGAAAATGACCAGTCATTTACCATTTACGAATTGAAGAAGATCTTTGAAACGGTGAAGGGGGAGAACTTAGACGCGGGTAATTTCCGCCGGGATTTCCTGAAGAAATATGTAGACACCGGAAAGGTCGTAGAAACCGGAGATAAAACATCGGCGAATGGCCGACGGGCAGCCACTCTGTACCGAAAGGTACGGCAGTAAGAGAAAGGGGAGATTTCTATGAGAAAGCTTTTGATCGTTGTGGATATGCAGAATGATTTTGTAACGGGCGCGCTTCGAAATGAAGAGGCGATCGCGATCGTGCCGACCGTCGTGGAGAAAATCCGCGCGGCGAAAGAAGCCGGAACGGAAGTGATCTTCACGCGGGATACGCACTTTGAAGATTATATGGAGACCGAAGAGGGAAGGAACCTGCCGGTGCCGCACTGCCTGAAGGGGACCGAAGGCTGGGAGATCATAGACGCTCTGAAGGAGTTTGCCGAGGATGCGAAGATCTTCGATAAAGTCACTTTCGGTGCGCGTGAGCTGGGCGCGTATCTGGCGCAGGAGAATGAGAGAGAAAAGATCGACGAAGTCGAACTGATCGGTATCTGCACCGACATCTGCGTCATCAGCAATGCGCTTCTTACGAAGGCCTTCCTGCCGAACATCCCGATGGTTGTGGACGCGGCGTGCTGCGCAGGTGTGACACCCGCGACGCATAAGACCGCATTGGACGCGATGAAGATGTGCCAGATCCAGGTAACGAATTACCCGGAGCAGCCGAAAGAATAAGGCGGCAGAGCAGCAGAAAGGATGGATGAAACTATGAAACAGATCATTACGAGCTTATTGGAGACCGATCTTTATAAATTCAGCATGGGGCAGGCGATCTATCACCAGTTCCCCGGATATACCACGACCTGGACTTTCAAGTGCCGCAATAAGGACGTGCACTTTACGACCGAGATGGTGGAGGAGATCCGTGATCAGATCCGCCGGTACTGCGAGCTGAAGTTCACCGAGGAGGAGTTGCAGTACTTAAGCAAGATCCGCTGGTTCAAGCAGTCGTATGTGGACTTCCTGCGGCTGTGGCATCCCCGGTTTGAAGATTTTTCGATAACGGCGGATGCGGAGTGCGGCCTGGCGATCGAGACGACCGGCACATGGCTGAACACTTCCATGTACGAGATCCCGACATTGGCGATCGTGAATGAAGTGTACTTCCGTATGCAGTACGATTATGATAAACTGATGGAGAGCTTCGCCCGCCGTCTGAAGGAGAAGATCGGCTGGTTGACGGATGGAAAATACTACCTGTCCGCGTTCAGCGAATTCGGACTTAGACGAAGACTTTCTGTAGAGGCACAGGAGCTGGCCGTGAAGACATTGGCCGAAACGCAGTTCCCGACGGGCCGGGATGCGGACGGCAAACTGCTCAGCACGAAGTTCGTGGGAACCTCGAACGTGTACCTGGCCATGAAATATAATGTAAAGCCGATGGGAACCATGGCGCATGAGTGGATCATGTGCGTGGGCCAGGGAAATCACAAACACAATCCGGCGTACTCCAACTGGTACGCGATGGAGGCCTGGGTAAAGGAATACAGTGTGTTAAACGGTACCGCATTGACCGACGCCATCACGACCGACTGTTTCCTGAAGGATTTCGACCTGACCTATGCGACGCTGTTTTCCGGCGTGCGCCACGACAGCGGTGATCCGTTCGAGTGGGGCGAGAAGATCCTGGAGCACTATAAGAAACTGGAAATCGACGGGACGCAGAAGACTCTGTTGTTCTCCGATAGCCTGGATTTCGCACGGGCGGACGCGCTGTACCGGCACTTCAACGGACGGGCGAAGGTGGCGTTCGGTATCGGTACCTACCTAGCGAACGATACGGACGAGAACGCACTGAATATCGTTATGAAGACCACATTCTGCAACGGCATGGATGTGGCGAAGATCTCGGATACGCCCGGTAAGGGAATGTGTAAGAACCCGGCGTATGTCGAGTACCTGCAGCGCAGCATCGACTGGAGAATGAATCACTAAGGGGAGGTTAGACGTATGAAACTTCAGAATTTTGACGCAAAGAAAGAGATCGAAGGGATCGTTGCATGGATCCGCGAATGGTTTGAAAACAATGGCCCGAAGGCGGCGGCCGTAATCGGCCTGTCCGGAGGCAAGGACTCCACCATCGTGGCGAACCTGCTAGTGCGGGCGCTCGGTAAGGAGCGCGTGGTCGGCGTATTGATGCCGAACGGCGTGCAGGCGGACATCGCCGATTCCATGGAAGTGGCGCAGAGCCTCGACATCAAGTATTACGTGGTGAATATCGCCGACGCAGTGAATGGGCTCAAAAATACATTGGCCGCGCTGGATGGCTTCGTTCCTACGAAGGACATGGAGATCAACATTCCGCCGCGGATCCGCATGACGACGTTGTATGCGGTGGCGCAGGCGCAGCCCATGGGTGGTCGCGTGGTCAATACGTGCAACCGTTCCGAGGACTACATCGGTTATTCGACGAAGTACGGCGACGCGGCCGGCGACTTCAGTCCGTGCGCGAATTATACCGTAACGGAGATGCGTCTGCTCGGCGCCGAACTCGGCATCGCGGCGCACCTGGTGCAGAAGGCACCGTCGGACGGCCTGTCCGGCATGACGGACGAAGAGAAGATCGGCTTCACCTACGATACACTGGATCGGTATATATTGACCGGTGAGTGCGAGGATGAAGCGCTTCGGGCGAAGATCGACCGCATGCATGTACTGAACTTGCACAAGTTAAAAACGATTCCGACCTATTTGAGAGGCGAAGACCACGAAATATAAGGGGGATATGCATTCAAACGACGGAATCCATACAGAAAAGCTATACAGCCGCTATGCTTTGCTTAGCGGCTGTTTTTGCATGGTTTACTTATTGAAACTATAAGTAGAAGTCCCATTATACGGATTTCTTACAAAATCCTTAAGTCTGTAATAAATCTCAAAAAAACTGTTGACAAGTCGGTTGCTTTACGCTAACATATAATGCGTGGAACACTTAAACAAACGTTTAATTGTTAAACGACATATCATATACGTATTCAAAGGTCGGCTGGGCCCGCAGATCCTTTGAGACAGACAGGAGAGAAGAATGAAGATAGTTGAGATCAGCCATGTTTCAAGAGTTTACAAAGTGGGAGACCACGAGCAGAAAGCGCTGGATGACGTAAGTCTGGAACTGGAAAACGGGAAGACGATCGTGATCCTCGGTCCCTCAGGCGCCGGCAAGTCCACACTGCTGAATATGCTGGGAGGTCTGGACAGTCCTACCTCCGGTACGATCAAGATCAAAGGAAAGGATATTTCCACTTTGAACGCTGATCAGTTAGCAGAGTATCGGGCTTCCGGCGTCGGTTTTATTTTCCAGGCATATAATCTGATCCCGACGCTGACCGTTTTGGAAAATGTCGCGCTGGTAAAAGAGATCGCAAAGGATCCGCTGTCCAGCCACGACATGCTCCGCGAAGTCGGACTCGGCGAGCATATGTATAAGTTCCCGGTGGAACTCTCCGGCGGCGAGCAGCAACGTGTGTCGATCGCGAGAGCATTGACCAAAAACCCGGACATCCTGCTGTGCGACGAACCAACCGGCGCGCTCGATACCGAGACCGGTGTCATGGTGCTGAAACTGCTGCAGAGCATGGCACGCGAGCATGGAAAGACGACGATCATCGTAACGCACAACCAGAACATCGCGAAGATGGCCGACGTGGTGGTGCACGTTAAAAACGGTAAGATCAAAGAAGTGATCAACAACGATAAGCCTTTGGCGGTCGAAGAAGTGGAGTGGTAGTATGTTATTTAAGAAACTCATTCGTACCATCGGACGCTATAAGGCGCAGTTCATCTCCATGATCATCATGGTAGCTTTAGGCGTCGGTATATTCCTCGGTTTCAACATCGAGTGGAAGACTCTGGAAGTCAATGTAGCAAAAGCTTTTGAGGATACTGGTTTTGCGGATTACCGCATCGTGAACGAACTCGGTTTTTCCGAGGAAGACCTGCAAAAGGTCGCAAGCATCGACGGTGTGGACGCCGCATCGCGTTTCCTTTCGGTCAATGTCCCCCGGAAGGATGACGAAGACATCGTCATGCTGACGGTGAGTGAAAACATTGCCGTATCAGGCTTTAAGGTTTTAGAAGGTACGGCATACGATCCGGAGGACGCGGAAGGTTTGTGGATCTCCGAGCGGTATGCAAAACAGAACGGCCTGTCGGTCGGCGATACGTACACGATGGTGTATAAGAATATCGAGTTTTCCGGCCCGATCCGCGGCCTGGTAAAATCCGGCGAATACATGATCTGCCTCGTAGAAAAGGCACAGATGATGCCGGATCATGAAAAGAACGGTTTCGTTTACGTTTCCCCGGCGTACATAAAGGCGAAGATCGGCATGACGTTCTATCCGCAGATCCATGTGCGCAGCAGCCTTTCGAAAGAGACCATGATCGAGCGCGCGGAAGCGGCACTCGGGAAGTCCTACATGATCGTGGATAAGGAGCTTGTGACCAGTTATTCGGAAGCACACGGCGAGATGACCGAAGGAAAGACCATGGCAGCCCTGCTTCCCGTGATCTTCCTGGCCATCGCCATCCTGACCATGATCACGACGATGCACCGCATCAGCATCTCCGAGAAAACGCAGATCGGTACCTTAAAGTCGCTGGGCTTTAAAGACCGCCGGATCCTGCGCCACTATGCCGCCTATGGCCTGTTCATCAGCCTTTGCGGAACCATCCTCGGTGTAGCTGTGGGCCTGGGAGTCGGTTACTTCTTCGTAAATCCGAATTCGGTCATGGGCGATTATCTGGACATGGAGCACTGGGAACTGCACATGCCGCTGTGGAGCATTGCCGTCGTGATCGCGATCAATGTAGTTCTGGTGCTGGCAACGCTGTATTCGGTGGCCTCGATGATGAAGGGAACCGCGGCGGAAGCCCTGCAGCCCTACGCTCCGAAGGCCATGCGCCGTATGTGGATCGAGAAGAAGAAAGTCTGGAAGAACCTTTCATTTGCCACCAAGTGGAATGTCCGGGACATCCTGCGACACAAATCGCGTTCGTTCATGACGCTGTTCGGTATCGTCAGCTGCATGCTGATCCTGATCGCGTCCTTCGGTATCAATGATACGCTGAACAGTTACATCGATGATTTCTTTGAGAATTCGATCTGTTATAAAACGAAGATCGTTCTGGATACGGAGACGGCCGGCGATGCGGATGTGGAAGCACTCATTGACCGGTACGAAGCGGACTGGACCTCAAGCATGGGCATCCAGATCGGGGAGAATACCTACGCGATGGAGATCTACGGGCTGGAGCACGACTACTTCCGCTTCGTCAAAAACCACGGCGAACATATCGATCTGCCGGACGACGGCGTCCTGATCTGTGAACGTATCGCGAAAAAAGAAGGCCTGAAGGTGGGCGACACCTTTACCGTTTCGGTGTACGGAACGACGGAAAAATACGAACTGAAGGTCGCCGATATCGCGAAATCGATCGCGGAAAGCGTCATGATGAGTGACACATATGCAGAGAAACTCGGGGTACAATACCGGGTCACGGAGCTGTTTACAAACGAGACCGAGATCGAAGAGAGCCCGATCATTTCATCGACCCAGACGAAGCAGGCGCTTCTCGATACCTTCAAAAGTTTCTCGGAACTTATGAATGTGATGATCGTTATGTTGGTATTCATTTCCGTTCTGCTGGGCATCGTCGTTTTGTATAACCTCGGTATTATGAGTTATGCGGAGCGCTACCGTGAACTGGCGACGCTGAAGGTCGTAGGCTTCAAGGACCGGCACATCAGCCGCATTCTGATCGACCAGAACCTGTGGATGACCATCCTGGGTGTGCTCCTGGGCATACCGGCCGGCATCGGTGTTTTGAAGATCCTCCTCGTAATGCTGGCATCGGACTACGAGCTTACGTTGACGATCAGCTGGCTGACCTATGTGATCGCAACTGCGCTTACCTTCGGCGTTTCGTTTATCGTCGGTGTGATGGTGAGCCGTAAGAATAAAAATATCGATATGGTCGAGGCACTGAAAGTCGCCGAATAAATCGACAAATAATTCCAACAAGCCCCCGTGTTCTTCTTGTAAAACACGGGGGTTTGTGTTAAGATGAAAAAAGAGTGTATCCCCCCGACCGAGAGGGGGAAAACGAAGCGCTTCGGATGGCCGGGGCGTACTATGTGTTAAAGATAAGTGAGGTAGGATATGGCCAGACCAGCAGGTAGAGGAAGTAGTTTCGGCGGTAGTGGAAGCGCAGGCGGACGTAGAGGTAGCGGCCTTGGCGGCGGAAGCGTCGGGCGTGGGAGCAGTCATCATAGTAGCGGGAGCAGCCATCATAGTAGCGGAAGCAGCTATCATAGCAGTGGCGGTGGTTCTTACGGCGGAGGCGGACGCAGACCCATGTCACGCGGCGTGAAAGCCGGCGGTGGCGGCGGTGTGCTCGCTATTATCATCGCAGTGATCTTCATGTTTATGAGCGGCGGTGATGATGACGGCGGCGGTAGCGGCAGCATTACCGGCCTGATCGGCGGCGGTTCTTCCGGCGGCGGTGGTGGCGTAGTCAGCGGCGAGACAACGAATACATCGACCATCGATACCAGTGTAGCTTCCGGCTCACGTAATAAGCGCACCGTGATCAAGGGTAACGGAAACGATATCGTGACCCTGATGGTCTATATCTGTGGTACGGACCTGGAGTCCGAGGCCGGCATGGCTTCGAATGACATCGTGGAGATGACGAAGGCGAAACTGTCGGATAAGGTGAATATCATCATTTGCACCGGCGGCGCGAAGAAGTGGCAGATCCAGGGTATCAGCAACTCCGTGCATCAGTTCTACAAAGTGGACAGCAGTTCCGGACAGTTGGTTCGTCTTGAGGATAATCGTGGCAACAAGCCCATGACCGACCCTGCGACATTGACCGATTTCATCAAGTACTGTGCGCAGAACTACCCGGCGAACCGTAACGAACTGATCCTGTGGGATCACGGCGGCGGTTCCGTTACCGGTTTCGGCTACGATGAAAAGAACGGCAACGGCGACTCCATGACGCTGGCCGGCATCAATACAGCACTTAAAAATGCAGGCGTTACCTTCGATTTCATCGGTTTCGATGCCTGTCTGATGGCGACGGCAGAGACCGCATTGGTTCTGGATAATTATGCCGACTACCTGATCGCGTCCGAGGAGACCGAGCCCGGCATCGGCTGGTATTATACCAACTGGCTTACGAAGCTTTCATCGAATACTTCCATGCCTACGACCGAGATCGGAAAGAATATTATCGACGATTTCGTTGCTGCGTGTGACCGCGAGTGCAACGGACAGAAGACCACGCTTTCCATCACAGACCTGGCAGAGTTCTCCAACACGGTTCCGTCGAAGCTCTCTGCATTCGCCCGCAGCGTCAGCGACCTGCTGGGTAAGGAAGAGTATGAGAAAGTATCCGACGCCCGTTCGAAAGCGCGCGAGTTCGCCACCAGTTCGAAGATCGACCAGGTCGACCTCGTGAACCTGGCAAATAACATCGGAACGAGCGAGGCGAAGGCGCTTAGCGAAGCGATAAAGGGAGCGGTCAAATACAACAAGACTTCTTCCAACATGAAGAACGCGTTCGGTATCTCGATCTACTTCCCGTATAAGAAGGCGAAGCAGGTCGATGCAGCGTGCCGTACATACAACCAGATCGGCATGGATGCAGAATATACAAAGTGTATCAAGACATTTGCAAGTCTGGAGACGAGTGGTGTTATTTCGTCCGGCGGTTCCGGTTCCATTCTGGACTCGCTGTTCGGCGGCGGTGAGGAGTCTTCTTCCAGTGACTCCGGCACGATCGAGGATCTCCTCGGTATGTTCTTCCGCAGCGGCGGCGCAAATGGAAATAAAGTTCGCGGTCTGGATGAGAACAACATCGAGTTCCTCAAAGACAGCGGAATGAGTACGTCGCAGATCAGTTCCTACATTGCCCAGCATCACTTCGATACGAAGTACCTGAACTGGGTCGAAGAGGGTGGAAAATACCTCATCGATATGCCGGATAAGCAGTGGGATATGATCCACCTGGCGGATAAGAACGTGCTGCTCGACGACGGCGAGGGTTACATTGACCTCGGTCTGGATAACCTCCTCGACTGGGATGATAAGGACCGCATGGTCGCGAACACCGAAGTACGTTGGATCGCCCTGAATAACCAGGTCGTTCCCTATTATCACACAGAGACATTGATGGATGGTGACACGGTCGTTGCGATCTATGGTTATATTCCTGCTCTGCTTACCAACGACACTGTGACACAGGAACGTGTGCAGCTCCTTGTGGAGTTCCCGGATGGCAATGCACCGGGACGCGTAGTCGGCGTGCTTCGTGATTATCAGGGTGGTGAGACCGAGGCCATCGCGAAGAGTGCACAGTCGCTTTCTGCAGGCGATAAGCTCGATTTCGTATGTGATTACTATTCCTACGAGGGCGAATATATCGACAGTTATATGTTCGGTGATCCGATGACAGTGACTGATCCTTCGAACCTGAAGGTGACCGACTGGATGATCACAGACGCTACCGTAAAGATCACATATGTGTTTACCGATATGTATCAGCAGGAGTACTGGACACCTGCTATCATGAAAAAATCATAAATCGAACAGTAAGGGGGCTTACTATGGAACGAAAAGGGAATTCTGATGAGATAACCAGAAGATATTTTGATTCGATCCTGTTGGAGACCCGGTATATGGACGCGGATCTTCCGTCTACGAAGCGCACACTTTGGGGTCGGGAGATCCAAACTCCGATCATGACAGCTGCGCTGTCGCATCTTCACGATATCTGTGAAGATGCGATGGCGCAGTATGCTATCGGGGCCAGAGATGCCGGGACGATCCACTGGTACGGAATGGGCAGCGACGAAGAACTCGAGCACATCATCGCGACCGGCGCGCCGACGATCAAGATCATCAAACCGCACGCGGACGATGCGGAGGTGTTCCGCAGGATAGAGCATGCGAAGGTTGCCGGAGCGTTTGCGGTCGGCATGGATGTGGACCACAGTTTCTCCGGCCGCGGTACGTACGATCACGTGCTGGGATTTGACATGAAGCCGAAGAGCAGTGAGCAGCTCGCCGCGTTCGTGCAGGCAGCAGCGCCGCTTCCGTTTATCGTGAAGGGCGTACTCAGCGTGGCCGATGCGGTGAAGGCGCAGAAGGCAGGTGCCGCAGGCATCGTTTTGTCGCACCATCACAACATGATGGAATACTCAGTGCCGCCGCTCATGGCATTGCCCGCGATCCGCGAGGCGGTGGGAGCGGACTTCCCCATTATCGTCGATTGCGGCATCGTAAACGGCATGGACGCGTATAAGGCGCTGGCGCTCGGCGCGGACGGGGTTTCCGTGGGACGGGAACTGATGAAGCCGCTTAAAAACGGCGGGCAGGCGGTGGCCGACCGCATCTGCGAGATGACGGCCGAACTGGCTTCCGTGATGGCGCGCACAGGCGTGAAGGATCTGAAGTCGTTTGATCCTACCGTTTTACACTTTTGGAACGCTTAACATTATGTGAATAGGCCTCTCCAGCCGATCAGATACGCTCAGATCGCGCCAGAAGGGCCATAGAGGGGGTTTTATGAGATTAGGCATCAGTTATGCACTTAGTTATGAAAGTGCGAAAAAATGGGCGGATCTGCATCGGAAATGCGGTTGCCGCACCGTAGTCTTTCCGCTAGATTGTACGGCCGATGAGAAAACCATCGAGGCGTACGCGAAAGCGGCTCGCGATGCAGACCTGACCATCGCCGAAGTCGGAGTGTGGCGCAACATGCTTTCTTCCGATCCGAAGGTGCGGAAAGAAGTATTTGAGTATACTGTGGGCCAGATCCGAATGGCAGATTCCATCGGAGCTCGCTGCGTGGTCAATGTTGCCGGTGCGCCCTATGGTGATCGTTGGGACGGTGGCTACCGCCAGAACTTCACCGAAGAAACGTGGAAACTGACTGTGGAGACCATTCAGAAGATCATTGACACCGCAAAGCCGAAGAAGACGAAGTTTTCCATCGAGCCCATGCCGTGGATGATACCGACCGGGCCGGAGGAATACCTGCGCCTGATCGACGCAGTGGACCGCCCGGAGTTCGGCGTCCACCTCGACATCGTCAACATGATCAACTGTCCCGAGCGGTATTTTTTCTCGGATGAATTTATGGAGCACACGTTCGAACTGCTTCACGGTCGCATCTTAAGCTGCCATATGAAGGACACGCTACTTCTGCCGGACTACACCTTCCAGCTTCGCGAGTGCGCACCAGGGGAGGGCACGCTGAACCTGGAACTCTACGCCAAACTGGCGACCCGGGAAGATCCCGACATGCCCATGATCATCGAGCATCTGCACACGGCAGAAGAGTACTACGAAAGCCTGGCTTACGTGCAGAAGAGGCTGGGGATAACGGTTTGATGAATAGTTATACCGGAAACTAAAAAGAACCACCGAGGCATTTGGATCCTTATGCTTCGGTGGTTCTTGTCGTTATTAAATTGTTTTATACGATTTTCTCAAATACCATGGTGGCCTGAATACGGTCGCCTCCCATGAAGCCCTTGCTGCCACCGTTGGAGGTGGTGATCGTGTGCAGCCGATAGCCGAGTGCTGCCTGAGCATTGATGCATTGTTCCAGTTCGGTCAGATTTCCGGAGCCTGTACCAAAGAATTTCTCTTTTAGGGTTACCTGGATCACAACGTATTAAAGCATCATTCCTGAAGCGGTTGAGAATGTTGAAGGATCAGTATAGTCCATAAAGAACACCTCCTGAATAATAATTTATAAAATAATTATAGCAGACTGTGGAAACGCGAATCAAGATGCGGACGTCGATTTAACAAATATTTTATAATTTATCCAAATTCGGCGGCTGTTCGCCAGCGCATATGTTATGGACCCCAAGGAGGTATCAAAAAGCGAACAAAGCCGGTCGATATCCGACATTTGTTCGCCATTTATGTTTTCTTGATTGTTTCGATTTGGAAAATGAGCGGGAGTGCATCGCCGAAGGTTATGCCTCCGAGGCTTTCCCCTCCGCCGGGTCATCCTGGCCCTCAGATTCATTTGCTTCTATCAGCGCGATTCGCTTGAGGATCGGCTTGTGCATGAGGATGGTGAAGATGAAACTCAGCACGAGGCCCAGTACCATGGAGAGCAGGAAAACGACAAAGCCGGGGCCTACATAGGCCACGCATGTCAGAAAACTCGGGAACGCGAACGAATTGCAGTGCGCGCCGACCATACCGACGATCGCTCCGCCGATGCTTCCCGCGGTGCAGGCTGCGAGCATCGGAAGCACGAGGGGTATATTCACGCCATACAGGCAGGACTCGGTGACACCGAGCACTGCGGTGACGCCGGCATTGACCGCGCCACGCCGTTTTTCTTTGTTTTTATACATCGTTGCTACGGCAAATGCGGCTCCGGCCTGCGCGTAAACGGCGGCGCCGACGAGCGGCATGATCGTATCAAAACCATCCTTCGTGATATTTGCGATACTGATCGGAACCACACTCCAGTGTGCGCCGACTACGACCATGGGCTGCATAACGAAGCCCATAAAGGCGCCGGCGGCCACGGGACTCTTTCCGTAGAGCCACTGGAAGGCGCCGGTCATGGCATCGCCGATCAGCGTACCTAAGGGGCCGAACACGAGAAACGTCGCGGGAAGCAGGATCAGACAGCAGAGGATCGGCTTCATAAACCCGTGGATCGATTTCGGCAGATATTTATCGCAAGGCTTCTCCAGAACCGGCAGAAGCGCGATCGAAAGCAGGATCGGAATGACCGAACTGTGGTATACGGCCGGAAGCGCGGGGATCCCGAAAAACGTGATCGTTTCCTTTGCGTCGAAGGCCGCTACGAGATCCGGGTAGAGCATTGCGGCCGGAATCAGCATCGAGATGAACGGATCCGCGTTCCACTTTTTCGCGGCGCTGACCGCGAGAAAGAACGGAAGGAAGAAAAACAGACCATCCGAGCAGGCATAGAGAAAACGATAGATACCGGAGGTATCGGCCAGGATACCCGTATTGTTTAAGAGGATCATGGTCCCCTTCATGATACCGGCGGCCATGACGACATTGATGATCGGCATGAAGACACCGGAGATCTGGTCAATGATAAAACGAGCGAAATTCGGTTTCTTCGAGGTGGTTGAGGCGCTCATGAGCCCCTCCTTTCCATACGATAAGCATGTATTTGAGATGATATTTTGAAATATCCATCAAATAATACCACAAAAGCATCGCTTCAACAAGTGGTATAAAACGGCTGATCTCAAAAAAACAAAAAAGTTCTTGACATCCCGCAAAGGATGTGGTAATATACTCGGGTGTGAGCCAAAAAGCTTGCCGTAAGCCGAAGACAGCAGGTGCTGTAAAGCGTAAGGATAAAACGCCTGCCGAGGATGTCATAACAGAGTTTCTCTGTATTACTATGATATTTCACCTCATGTCCGACGGCATGAGGTTTTTTCGGCCATACGATCACCATAAGGAGGTACAGTCATGGCAAAGGTTGAGTTAAAGCAGCCGATCGTTGAGGAGATCAAAGGTCTTCTGGACGGTGCAGCATCTCTGGTGCTTGTAGACTACCGTGGTTTGACAGTTGAGCAGGACACAAAGCTCCGTAAGACTCTGCGTGACAACAACGTTTCTTATAAGGTTTATAAGAACACGCTCGTTAAGTTCGCAGTAGCAGGAACCGAGTTCGAGCAGCTGGCAAAGCATCTGGAAGGACCTACCGCAGTTGCTGTAAGCAAGGATGACGCGACCGCTCCTGCAAAGTTTTTGGTAGAGTTCGCAAAGACAGCTCCCGCTCTTGAGTTAAAGGGTGGTATCGTAGAGGGCGCTTACTATGATGTTAAGGGTCTGACCGCTGTAGCTGCCGTTCCTTCGAAGAACGAACTTCTCGGAAAACTGTTGGGAAGCATCCAGTCACCTATTTCCAATTTCGCCCGCGTTCTCAAGCAGATCGCTGAGAAGGACGAAGCAGTCGCATAATCGTTTCGCGACAAACAAACTATTATCAATCATTTAAAAATTTATGGAGGATTATCATGGCAAAGTTAACAACTGCTGAGTTTATCGAGGCAATTAAAGAGTTATCCGTATTGGAACTGAATGAGTTAGTAAAGGCTTGCGAAGAGGAGTTCGGTGTTTCTGCAGCTGCAGGTGTAGTTGTAGCAGCAGCTGGCCCCGCTGCAGCAGCTGAGGAAGAGAAGACCGAGTTCGACGTTGAGCTCACTGAGGTTGGCGCTGAGAAGGTTAAGGTTATCAAGGTCGTTCGTGAGATCACCGGTCTGGGCCTCAAGGAAGCTAAGGATCTTGTAGAAGCAGCTCCGAAGGTACTGAAGGAAGGCGCTTCTAAGGCTGAGGCTGAAGAGATCAAGAAGAAGGTTGAGGAAGTTGGCGCTAAGGTTACTCTTAAGTAATCTGCCGACATTTACCGATTCGGATCATATATGGGACGTATCCATCGCGGATGCGTCCCGTTTTTTTGTCCCGGACACTCGATTTTCCTTGATTTTTTCGCGTGCTTGCGATATGATGAAACGGATTGTGAAAGTCATGCGGAGCCTTACATTGCCCGCAGAAAGATTACATATATATTCAGGAGGACAGATCATGGATTACGCAGCAGAATCGCTGAAGATGCATTATGAACTGAAGGGTAAGATCGAAGTCACAGCCAGAGCGGCTGTAGATTCAAAGGAGGCACTCAGCCTCGCATATACGCCGGGCGTTGCACAGCCTTGCCTGGTGATCAAAGACGACGTGAATAAGAGCTATGAACTGACCCGCCGTTGGAACACGGTTGCCGTAGTTACGGACGGAACCGCCGTTCTGGGTCTGGGTGACATCGGTCCCGAAGCCGGTATGCCGGTCATGGAGGGAAAATGCGTCCTGTTTAAAGCATTTGGCGATGTTGACGCATTTCCGCTTTGCATCCGTTCAAAGAACGTCGATGATATCGTTAATACGGTAGCCCTTCTGGCAGGAAGCTTCGGCGGCGTAAACCTGGAGGATATTTCCGCACCCAGATGTTTCGAGATCGAGAAGAAACTGAAGGAGCGTTGTGACATCCCGATCTTTCATGATGACCAGCACGGTACGGCTGTTATCACGCTCGCCGGCCTGATCAATGCACTGAAGGTCGTAGGAAAGAAGATCGAGGACATCAAGATCGTAACCTCCGGAGCAGGTGCAGCCGGTATCGCGATCATCAAACTGCTCATGTCCATGGGCTTGAAGAACGTTATCATGACGGATCGTCAGGGCGCCATCTACGAGGGACGTGAAGGCCTGAACGACATCAAGAAGGAAATGGCAGCCATCACTAACTTCAACAAAGAGAAGGGTAAACTGGCCGATGTAATTAAGGGCGCCGACGTGTTTATCGGAGTTTCCGCTCCCGGAACTCTGACCGGCGACATGATCCGCACCATGGCAAAAGATCCCATCATCTTCGCATGCGCGAACCCGACGCCGGAGATCTTCCCTGAGGAGGCGATTGCTGCAGGTGCCGCAGTTGTTTCTACCGGCCGTTCGGACTACCCGAACCAGGTGAACAACGTCCTTTGCTTCCCGGGTATCTTCCGTGGAGCCCTCGATGTTCGCGCATCCGATATCAACGATGAGATGAAAATCGCCGCAGCGTATGCATTGGCCGGCCTGGTAAGCGACGAGGAGTTGAGCCCGTCCTACATCCTGCCCGCGGCCTTCGATCCGCGTGTAAAGGACGCCGTAGCGGCAGCAGCACGTGAGGCAGCCATCAAGAGCGGCGTGGCTCGTTGCGAGTACAAAGGCTGAAACGAATAAAAACATATAACCGGGAGTGCCATTCTGTGACACCCCCGGTTTTTCTTTTTTGATGGTTACGACATAGGCGAGGTTTGACGCCGCCTGTGTCGTAAATGGTCGGCCGGATTTCGTCGAAACACGACATGAGCGAAGCTTGACGCTGACAGTGTCGTAAATGGCCGGCCGGAGAGTAGCGAAATGGGCGCTGCATTGTCCCACATGTATTGCCAAGATATGCGATGTTTGATATAATTTTCAAAGATACTGTTAACGGAAAATGTTCAGAAGGGTCAACAAAATGCGAGCACATGAATACGAGATTCAGACAGAACGTTTCCTTCTTCGGCCGATAACGGTGGAAGATGCAGATGCTGTATGGAAGTGGGTCAGCGATGAGCGCGTGGCCAGATATATGGTTTATCCGACATACAGAGATAAAGAAAGACTGATCGAATGGCTCCGCTCCATTGAGGTTTTCGACGGAGAGTTCGAAAAACTGGACGGCACCTGCAAGATGACCAGTGATTTGGAGGATGACCGGATGGATATCATAACCCATTATGATCGTTTGATTGAGGAAAACAATGATCCCTTCCGGGATCCGCTGGCCTGGCAAAAATAAATGGCAGCATGGGAGGGACAGGTATTCCTGGACCTGTTGGACGGATACACCGAAGAAGAACATAGAGGAGCGTATGGATAATAATATTATTGAAAACTTTATAAGAAAGCAGAAGGTTGCTTTTATCTGTTCTATTGATGAAGCTGGATTTCCAAATGTAAAAGCGATGCTTAAGCCAAGAAAGATGGAAGGCTTACATAGTTTTTATTTTTCGACAAATACATCTTCAATGAGAGTAAGGCAGTATTTGAATAATCCTAATGCCAGTATTTACTTCTATCATAAAGGATTAATTAAGTATGTGGGCGTTATGCTGAAAGGCAAAATGGAAGTACTGACTGACCAAGAGACAAAAGATATGATCTGGCGTAAAGGCGACACAATGTTCTATAAGGGCGGGGTTACTGATCCGGATTATTGTGTCTTGAAGTTTACCGCTGAAGCTGGAAGATACTATTGTGACTTGAAGACGGAAAGCTTCACGATAGAATAGCGGGTTATCCCGAAATATATCTGGCTATGGAGGACGTACAGAAAGATGAAATATACAATCACACGAATCAAAGGCGGAACGGATAACTGTTATATCATTTCTAACAGTGATAACGCTATTCTTTTTGATACTGCAAGTGGTAAAAATCTTCAAAAGGTGAAAGATGAATGTAGCAAGTACAATATGAAGCTGATCGTCCTTTCGCACCCGCATTTCGATCACGCGGAGAATGCTGAAGAGTTGTCAAAGTATTTCAATATTCCTGTTGCATATAATGAACAAGACGACAATATTTTTGATGACTATCGATCGCAGCCCCTAAAATCGCATGGACTGGTGGGATTTATTGTACTTAAGATGTCTTTAAGGGCCCTGGCAAATACTAAGGTTACGCGACCTGTAAATAAGTTCTTTGTAAAGGAAGGCGACACGCTGGGGGATTATGGATTTCCGGATATAAAGGTAGTTGAGCTGCCCGGCCATTCGAAGGGATCAATCGGGCTTCTGGTATCGGATGATGCGTTTCTTGTAGGAGATGCTCTGGATAACTGGATAAAACCCGGAGTGGGACATCTTTATACTGACATAGAATCACTGAAAAAGTCGGCTGAAAAGATACGTTCTTATGGCAAAAGAACATATTATTACGGCCATGGAAAACCTACGGAGAAAAAAAGATGAAACGCATATATTTATGGGAACCATGGTTTTTCTTTTTTTTCGGATTGTTCCATATGCACAGGATATGGGCAATTATTGACCGGGAGTCATATGCTTCTTTTTGGATGGGAATTATGGAGAAGAAGGGAGTGCCGTACTTCCTGATCATGGGAATTCTGGCCGGTCTCTGTGTTCTTGGAATTATTACATTTATACGAGAACGGAAGGCTAATTACCTGTGGCGTTGGATCTATATTTTTGGTGGCACATATGTTTTGTTTGATCTCTTTGCTATAGCTATTGGGTTGGGAGTATGGCAGAAACTTTTGGAGGCCATGTTCGATATCACATCCCCATATTGGAACATTGTCTGGGGGTTCTTTATATTTCTTGGAACTGCGGTGTTTGTGCTTGGAATCAAGTTAATGCTTAAGATGAAAAATAGTACGATAAATTGACGATCGAACTAGGACTGCAGAAAATGATGGAGAAAGATGGGTAAAGTCCTTTTTGTTGGTTTTAAGGGGAAGAATAATGCATCCGGCAAACTGGCGGCAGCATGCTCACCAGAACATTTGCTATTAACTAATTCCTTTGCGGGCCTTAGAAAAGATATTGATCTGGCCGGTGATGGATATGATCATGTCATACTGTTTGGCGTAGATAAGACTTTGACTTCAATGGTAAGGATCGAGAAATCAGCAGCTAAGGATGATAAAAAAGTGCATACCAAATTAGAACTGTCTGATCTCATCGAATTCATAAAGGCTGTCGAAATAGAGGTTGAGATATCAGATGCTCCCCAAAACAGTCTTTGTAATGAAGCATATTGGCAGGCGCTTACGAAATATGACGGAAGAGCGGTATTTATTCATATTCCGACGATTAAGAATGCGGATGAGATATTTATTAGTCAACTGAAGTCGGTATTTGAGAAATTGAAGTTGTGATTAACTATAAGTTTACGGAGGACAGAATGCAGAACGATTATTCTATTTATACGGGAGCCCTGAGAGTTTTTCATGACTTTAGCTCAGGCAGTAATCACGAGGACTACTCCTTTTCATATGATTTTGCAGCTCCGCGATATGAATATCTGAAAAGTAAGTATAGTATTGATCGGGTCGCGGGAAATGGCTCTGAGTTAGAAAAGGCATTAAGGCTGCTTCGGTGGTGCTCTCAGAATGTGCTTCACAACGGCGGGACTAAGGACGTTGAGTTTATTCAAAAAACTTCGGGAGATATTCTTGATTATGCTTTTGGAAAAGGGCGGGAATATGGTGTATATTGCCGGCTTCAGGCTATCGTGTTCACGGAGTGTTGCCTGGCGCTGGGGATAAAGTCACGTATTTTACATTGCCTGCCTTTCTCTCCGAATGATTTTGACTCGCATGTCGTTTCGATCGTCTACATATCGGATATGGCTAAATGGATCCTGTTAGATGCCGGAAACCACAGGTATTTTACGGACTCGGAAAACAACATCCTGTCTCCGATGGAAGTAAGAGAGCGGTTAGCATCCGGCGGTGATATAAAGTGCAATGAAGACGACGATCCTTACAAAGAATATATGGCTAAGAATATGTTTTACTTTAAATCACTGAAATATAATACATATGGGTCGGATCTGCTTAAGGATCAGGAAACCGTTTATTGCATTCCTGCCGGATTTGATGTGTTGGGCAGAGAAGTTGCTTACTGTGAGTACGCGATAAAGAACTCTCCTGCGGAATCTGTAAAGGATTGGGAAGCGGCTTTAGCGGAGTATAAAGAAAGAAAAACTTGTCCGTGTATTTCTTCGGATCTGTTTTTTAAGAAAGACTGACACAATACTTTGACAGATCCGGATCAGACAGAGTTAGGAGGGGCAGAGGCATATGTCAGAATTTAAGGATAAGGTCGTGGTCATCACCGGCGGAGCAAACGGCATCGGAAAATGTATTGCCGAAGAGTTTAGCAGGCAGGGAGCGATCGTAGAGGTCATAGATAAGGCTCCCGGAGAGCATTATATCGGTGATATTTCGGATAAAAATGTTCTGGAGGACTTTGCGGGCCAGGTGATAAATAAGCATGGCAGGGTAGATATACTGATCAATAATGCGCTGCCGGTCATGAAAGGCATCGACGAGTGTTCCTATGAAGAATTTCAATATGCTTTGGCAGTCGGTGTAACAGCTCCGTTTTATTTGGCGAAACTGTTTGCGCGGTTTTTTGCCGAGGGAGCTTCGATCATTAATATTTCATCGTCCAGAGATCGAATGAGCCAGCCGCAGACCGAGAGTTATACGGCAGCAAAAGGCGGAATTTCGGCTCTTACGCACGCCCTGGCAGTAAGTCTGTCCGGAAAGGTACGGGTGAATTCGATTTCTCCCGGATGGATCGATACCTCGTATAAAGTATATGAAGGCCCGGATGCCATTCAGCAGCCGGCAGGAAGAGTCGGAAATCCGATGGATATCGCAAATACGGTTTTGTTTCTATGTTCCGGGAAGGCGGGCTTCATCACGGGTGAAAACATCTGTGTGGACGGAGGCATGACAAAACTCATGGTCTACCATGGAGAAAACGGATGGAAACTGGAATTATAAGTGACTAAATTATTCTATGAAAGATGAAAAGGAGGCTTTTTTATGACATTTGCAGTAAGGTATTACACCAAAACCGGAAACACGAAAAGACTTGCCGAGGCGATCGCCAAAGAGTTAGGCGTAGAGGCGCTTCCTATCAGCGAACCTGTCAATGAGGCAGTGGACTATCTGTTCCTCGGAAATTCATACTATGCCTTCACGATCGATCCGGAAGTAAAGGCATTTGTTGCGTCCCTTGATAAAACGAAAATCGGAAAGATCGTCAATTTCGGATCTGCTGCGATGCTCAACTCGACCTATAAGAAGGTGAAGAAAGTAGCTGATAAAGTCGGGATCCCCATGGACGGGAAAGAGTTCCATTGCAAAGGTGAGTTTAAGGGCATTCATAAGGGCAGACCAAATGAGGAGGATATCGCTGCTGCGGTCGAGTTTGCGAAACAATACATTTAGTGTCGGTATAAACTGACAGCTAAAGCAAGCCGGGATAGTGATATCGTAGATATCCTTTTTGGGCTTACGGATTACTGCTACTGGCTTTATGTTACCGATCTGGGTGTCGACCGAAACTATGAGAGACGCGGCATAGCTACGAAGATGATGAAGCAGGCTCACGAACTGGCAGGGGGCGAAAAAGACATAGCAGTATATCTGATCGCAAATGAAAACGCAGTGCCGTTTTATCAAAAACTTGGAATGAAGTATTCGGATGATGTGATGCAATACAATCATATCGAATGGACCGAGTGGACTACTGAGTAACAAAAAAAATTAATAATATTACCATAAATACTTGACAGCAATGCAATCATGTGGTATTAAATAATTAGTAAGACGAATTGGCTCAGTGTGAATGCATGTCTTAAAAGACTTCCGAAAATGCACAGCTGATTTATTCGCATTTTGTGATACAACTGAATATGTGTTTGCAGACCGAGTAGAAGTATGATTGATGGGGATCAATCCCGATATTTATGTTAACCAGGAGGAAGCCTGAGATGAGAAGGATAATAGGTTTGGTAATATTTTCTATATTTTCAATTGCTTTATTTGGATGCGCTTCTGAGGATTCCACCGTATCTTCTGAACCTCATAGTTCGGTATCTTCTGAGCTTCATAGTTCTGCGGATACGTCGGTAGAGAGTAGTGATGCAGTGACAAAAGCCGGGCAGGCAGAAATAATCGCATCGACGGAAACTGTTGATTATCCGGCCGCCGGCAATCATATTACTTGGGAGTTGGGGTTCTATGGCGTTCCGAATTTAGAAGGACAGAAGCAGATCAATCGGTTGCTCATGGAGAAGGGGTACGATTGTGAGATCCAGTTTGTCAGTACCGGTGCTTTTAAAATTGAGGATAGGATTCCATGGTTGGAGAAGTATGAGTCGGAAAATCCGCCTTTCGATGTATTGTTCACGGGAAGTTGGAATTATGATGTGTTTAAGGCTATGGATTTCGTTCAGGAGAGGTATGTTCCTCTTTCAGACTATCTGAATTCCGATGATGGACGAGCGTTGAAGGATTTCTTTACTCCTTATGAGTGGGCATTTACAACTGTGAGCGGAAATGTATATGCTATACCGCTTACGGTCAGTCCTTCGTCGTCCATAGGATTATCAAAATATATGTATGTGCCGGAGGATCATGCTGATCTGTTTTCAGATTATGATGGTTCGTACGAGATGTTTAGGGAGATATATGATCGATCAGGGCAGAAAGATAAGATGATCATACTTCAAAGTTTAGATATCTTGGAGGCTTTTACGGATTATAGTAGATACTTATACAGTATTCCCTTCGATCTGCAACGCAAACGTTTTGTAGACCTTTCCGAAGAAAAAGAACTAAGAGATTTGATATCTGTCATGGCGGAGGATGTTCGAAATGGTGTGCTATCTTATCCGGTAATGGAAGACGTATCCATAGATCGTACCTTCGCGATCATCCAAAGTGGAAGATCTGAGTTGCCGGGATACGTTGAAATCCCTTTGCAGAAAACATCCGCATACCTGAATCTGAATATGTCTTATGGTATCTCAAAGAAATCAGAACAGAAAGATCTGGCATTCAAGATCCTTGCTGTTTGTTACACGGATCCTGACATTCAGGAATATCTCCTTCCGGCGTTGGAAGGAAAGGAGAAGATCGCCAAACGAAGGGAACTACTTTCCCAGATCGAAGTCGGCGAAGTACATGATTTTATTCCGCAACTGTCAGATGAGATGAAAGCGGCTTTTTTGGAATATCCATATACGAAATTATTCAATGATATATTGGTGTATGCATATGATGAGGAAATCAAGACGGATCGATGGATGATAAATGATGAATATGATGTGGATGCGATTCTTGAGGAGATGGAAGCACCCCAATATCAAGAATTGATCGAAGAATTAAATAAACAGCTTGATGCATATTATCAGTCGAAAGGAGCTTCATGAAGCGCTATTTAGCATATGTTTTGACAGTATTTATCCTGCTGGTTCCTTTTGGATGTAAGCATTCCGATACAGAAGAAGATTCTTCAAATACAGCCGACGCGAATACTCGTTCATCGACTATCGAACAACAAACTACAATATCGGTTGCACCGACAGAGAAGCACGATAAAGAGTTATATGTTGATGGCAATGTATTTTCTGAGGATCATGCTTTTTTTAGTAAAGAGGCGCTGTATGTTTTTAACGTCTCTTCAGGTAAAAGCGTACCATACTGTCTGGATCCCGGATGTGAGCATATTCGTCCAAAACGTGATAAATTCGGAGAGTTGCTTACTAAGTTTTGTATGGCCTATGATCTCGGTGGCAAAGCGTTTAGCTTACGCGATGATTGCAGTTATTTCTTTTCATATCCGATCCTTTATCGGGCAGACCGAGAGGGGGCGAACCGTCGTATCATAGCTGAATTGGATTTTGGATTTCCGTCGTGCAAAGATGAACTATATACAGAGGACAGTTATTTTCGCTTATACATCTGTAATACCGAATTGCTCAAAGTGACCGACGAAAATACCGGTGTGGAGCAGTGGGTATTCGGTAAAATGTTGGAGAAACAAAAGGTCGGCATTTTCCGAATGGGCTTGGATAACGGGAAGATCGAAGAGATATTCAGCGCAGACGATCTCTATGATCTGTGGGTTCAAAATCTGGCAGAGTATAATGATCATTTGTTATTCACTTGCATCGGTCTTGATATCCCATATGACCAACTTCCCAATATTGCGGAAGACTGGGAAGCGTATGTTCAGGCACAGAAAGAGCATGACTTCACAAGAGTATACGATTACGATATAGCGAACAGCAAACTGAACCTGATAATTTCGGAGCAGGGACCCGTCGGATACGATTTTGTGGACGGTTACATCGTAAAATGTTCAGACGCTGATGAACCCGGAGCCTTATATGATCTGTCCGGAAATCGGGTTCACGAATTGCCGTTTTCGGTTCAACGACTGGTTCGCAGTGATCGTTATATATTTGCCCAGTACTATGCGGACGGGAAAAACATGTATTATCTGTATGATCCGGTAGAGGATAAGATGTTGAATTCAGCGGATATCAGCGATGATCAGTTCTATCCTATCGCGGCTGTGGGAGATAGTTATTATGCTAAGAATCTGAAGAATAATGGCCAATTGTACTACATTTCGTCCGCGGATTTTTGGAATGGGAATTTTGATAATGCAATATGTATGGAACAGGAGAACTGAACTAAGTCAAGTATGGCATAGATCCAAACATAGGAATTTTTAAAAGCCCCGAGGCATGGCCTCGGGGCTTTACTTATTTATGCTAGTGTATCACTTTCGAGCATGTTTTCGATCACTTTCTGAACATAAGCACCGGCATGTTTGCGGTCTTCCTTTTCCAGTTCGGACAGGAGGATGGGCTCGCCAAAACGGAAGGTGACCTTCGCCCGGCGCATCCACGGCAAATGATTTTCAAAAAGGTTCGCTGTATTTGAGATCGCGACCGGGATGATCGGACAGCCGGACTTTTCGGCGATCTTCAGTGCGCCTTCCTTAAATGGGAGCAGGCCTTCCTCCGGCGTTTTGTTGCGGGTGCCCTCTGGGAAGATCCACATGGAAATACCCTGGTTCTTTACATAGTCGATGCCTTGCAGGATGGTCTTCAGGCCTTCCTTGATGTTTTCACGGTCCAGGAAGAGGCAGTAGAGCAGTTTCATCCAGTGGCGCAGGAGCGGAACCTTCAGCATTTCCTTCTTTGCGACGAAACCGCAGCGGCCTTTTACCAGGCGGTAGCCGATGATGATATCGAAAAAACTCTGGTGGTTTGCTACGTACAGGACCGGCTTGTCGTCGGGGATGTTCTCGCGACCGATGACGGTCTTCTTAGCACCGGCAAAGAAGCAGATCAGGCCGAAAGCGCCCTGCACTAGCTTCAGTGCGATCTTATCCTTCAGCGGTTTGTTGAACAGTCCGATGAGAAACAGGAAGAACGAAACGATGATGCCCAGTACCAGAAATACGATGGCAACGATCAGACTTAATAATGTGCGCATGATGATGGTGACTCCTTACTTTTTCTTCCGGAAAGAAGCATTTTCTTTCGCAGTAGTGACTTCGGTCACTGCCGACTGGGTATCGAGTTCGACTTTCGTGCTTTCGGTATTGGCGCATTCAATGTCCGTATTTTCCACATCGCTCGGATCTGCTTCTTCCGTATAGCGTCCGAACAGCTTCGTCATGGTCTTCAGATAGGCCGCCAGCCCGGAATTAAAATGTTCCCCGCGCACGCGGAAGGTCCAGTTGCCGGAAGGCGTGGACGGCGTATTCATGCGGCAGTCGCTGCCGAAGCCCAGCAGATCCTGCATCGGATAGATGGCGTACTGTGCAATAGAACTCATGGCGCAGCGGATCATGTCCCAGTGTATGTTGTTTCCGTCCGTGTTCAAATACAGGCGGACGCGGTCCTTCAGTTTTTCGGGCAGGGACAGGTACCAGCCGACCGTTGTGTCGTTGTCGTGCGTGCCGGTGTAGCAGATGCACTGCGTCGTCGTAAAACGGAAGGGCAGGAGGTCATTGTCCGAAGGGTCGTTGAAGGCGAACTGCAGCACCTTCATGCCGGGATACTTCAGTGTATCACGCAGCAGCGTGACCTCCGGGGTAATGATGCCCAGGTCCTCTGCGATGATGGGCAGATCCTCGCCGAGCTTCTTCGCGATCGCGTGAAAGAGCGAGGTGCCGGGGCCGGGAAGCCATTCCCCTTTGATCGCGGTCTTTTCGCCGTACGGGATGGCCCAGTAGGACTCAAAACCGCGGAAATGGTCAATGCGGAGCATGTCGAAACGTTCGAGCTGCTTCTGGATGCGCTGGATCCACCAGGCATAGCCGGTCTTCTTGTGGTAGTCCCAATTGTAGAGAGGATTGCCCCAGAGCTGGCCGGTCTCGGAAAAATAATCCGGCGGAACACCCGCTACGACCGACGGGTAGCCGTCGGAGGTCAGACAGAAGAGCTCGGGATGCGCCCACATTTCGGCGCTGTCGAGCGAAACGAAGATCGGGATGTCGCCGACGATGCGGATGCCGCGGGCGTTCGCGTAGGCCTTTACGCGGTCCCACTGGATCGTGAATAAAAACTGCAAAAAGCGGTAATAATCGACCTCGTCCTTATGCGAGCGAAGCAGGGACGACTTTTTACGTGCGGTCGGATTACGAAGCTCCGGCGTCCATTCCAGGAAGCAGACGCCGTCCTGCATATCTTTGCAGACCATAAACAGGGCATAGTCGTTCAGCCAGTCCTTCTCGCGTTCGCAAAAGTCTTCGAATTCCGCCTTCAAGGCGGCGTCATTGGTCTCTTTAAAATGCTCATATGCACGGTGGAAGATCATGTTTTTGTAGTACAGAACATAACCGTAGTCCACGGCGTCATCTGAGAAATTCGGAAGCGGCTGCAGGTCCTGCTTCAGCAGAAGCCCCTGGGACAGCAGTACCTCCGGACTGATAAACAGAGGCTGTCCGGCAAATGCGGAAAAACTCTGGTAGGGGGAGTCGCCGTAGCCGGTCGGACCGAACGGCAGCACCTGCCAGATGCTCTGGCCAGACTCCTTCAGAAAATCGATAAAATCATAAGCACCCGATCCGAAATCACCGATGCCGTATTTGGACGGTAACGATGAGGGATGCAGGAGCACACCCGCGTAACGCGGTAACATAGTTTCAGTAGCCATAGATACTCCATTCTGCCGCCATACCGAAACATCGGCCGCGGCATTTCGCCATAAACGTCTGCCCGTCAGACCGACGGCAGGCCCTAGTAACATAATAAAGGAAAACGCGCCGAAATTCAATTGTTTTTTGACCGGCGAAGGGTTGCTTTTTTCGCTGATTTCGCATAGAATCAAAGAAGCACCTTTTATGCCCCGCGGGGGGGTGGGTGAGAGAAAGGGTAGTAACTTATGTACGATCGAAAGACGTTATTTCGAACAACAATATCTATGGCATGGCCGGCGATGCTGGAGTCCTTCTTTGTCGCTTTTGTTGGCATGGTGGACTCCTATATGGTCAGTTCGCTGGGACACGAAGCGGTGGCTTCGGTCGGCCTGACCACACAGCCGAAAATGGTGGGACTGGCCATGTTCATGGCGATCAATGTTTCCCTGTCCGCGCTGGTCGCCCGTCGAAAAGGCGAAAAACGCAGGCGCGAGGCCAATGAGATCCTGTGCACGTCGTTGCTGCTGATCATCCTTTCGGCCATCGTGATCGGCGCACTGATGACCGTATTTGCTTCGCCGATCATCCATCTGTCCGGATCGGAACCGGAGACACATGAGCATGCGGTCGAATATTTTCGCATCATCATGAGCTGCATGGTTTTCAACTGTGTACAGATGGGTATCAACGCGGCGCAGCGCGGCGCGGGCAATACGCGCATAACGATGCGCACGAATCTGACGTCCAACATCGTAAATGTGTGCGCGAACTACCTTCTGATCAACGGACATTTCGGCTTTCCGGCATTGGGAATCCGCGGCGCGGCGATCGCGACGGTGCTGGGTACCGTCGTAGCCTGCGGGATGAGCATCTTTTCGGTCATGAAGCCCGATGGCTTTGTGAGCATTCCCTACATCCTGAAGGATAAGATTCACGCGACGAAGTCGGCCTTTATATCCATTATCCGCGTCGGCTACAGTGTTTTTCTGGAGCAGCTGCTCATGCGTGTCGGCTTCATGCTGACTTCGATGATGGCTGCGCGTCAGAGCACGGCACCGTTCGCTGCGCATAATGTGGCCATGAATGTCATGGGCCTGTCCTTTTCCTTCGGCGACGGCCTGCAGGCGACTGCGGTCGCGCTCATCGGCCGGAGCTTAGGACAGAAGGAACCGGAGCTCGCGAAAGCTTACGGCGGCATGTGCCGGCGTATCGGTTTCGCCATTTCGCTGTTTCTTTCGGCGCTGTATTTCTTCGGAGCGCGCATCTTTATGCGCCTGTTCTTCCCGACGGATCCGGATTTTCCGCAAAACCCGGAGATCGTCGAATATGGCGTTTCCATCCTGCGACTGTTGATCTTCATCGTGATCTTCCAGGTATCGCAGGTTATCTACATGGGCTGTCTGCGTGGCGCCGGTGATACTGCCTATACCGCCATGGCGTCCACCATCTCCGTGTCTATTGTCCGTACGGCATTTGCCTATCTGGGGGCCTATGTTCTCGGGTTCGGCATCGTCGGTATCTGGTTCGGTGTTCTGGCAGACCAGCTCAGCCGCTTCCTGTTCGGATGGCTCAGGTTCCGCTCGGGAAGGTGGACGAAGATCAAAATCTAGTAGTTTTATGTGTAAATAGGGGAGCCGATCATGAAAGAGAATTTAAAGAAGCCGGCCTTGCGTAAGCAACCCGAGAAAAAGCAACCCGAGAAAATGAAACCGGAGAAAAAGAAGCCGGAGATTAAAAAACCGGAGATTAAAAAGCCGGAGATTAGAAAGTCGGAAAAAGCGCCCGTGTTAAGCTGCCCCGTGGAGCGAAAATGCGGCGGTTGCAGTCTGCTCTACATGCCTTACGCCAAACAACTGGCGAAAAAACAGCGCATGGTGGAAGACCTGATCTTAGATTTCTGCCCGGTGGAACCCATTTTGGGCATGAAAGATCCCTATCACTATCGCAATAAGGTCAATGCAACGTTTGCCTACACGAGGGACCGAAAGATCGTATCCGGCATCTACCAGGAGGGCACGCACCGCGTGGTCCCTGTCGAGTCGTGCCTGATCGAAGATGAAACGGCGGATGCCGTGATCCGTACCATCCGCGACATGCTTCCCTCATTTCGGATCAAAACCTATGACGAGGACACCGGCTACGGCTTGTTGCGCCACGTTCAGGTTCGCGTGGGAAAAAAGAGCGGCCAGATCATGGTGGTCCTGGTTTTGGCATCGCCCATCCTGCCTTCGAAAAACAACTTCGTAAAAGCCCTTTTAAAGGCACATCCGCAGATCACCACTATAATTCTCAATGTCAATGATAAAAAGACCACCATGGTCTTAGGAGAGCGAAATATCACGCTTTACGGGCCGGGATACATTGAAGATCAACTGGGCGACCTCACGTTTCGCATTTCCCCGGGGTCCTTCTATCAGGTGAACTCTGCCCAGACGGAGCGCCTGTACGCAACGGCGATCGAATTTGCTGGTCTGACCGGTAAGGAAATCGTTATGGACGCTTATTGCGGCATCGGCACCATCGGCCTGTTTGCCGCTTCCAAAGCAGCACGTGTGATCGGCGTGGAACTGAATGCGGCGGCTGTGGCAGACGCCCGGATCAACGCAAAACGAAATAAGATCCAGAATGCCGATTTTTTTGCGGGAGATGCCGGTGACTTTTGCCGAAAAATGATCGGCACCGTTTCCGTTCCCGATGTCGTATTTATGGATCCTCCCCGCAGCGGCAGCACGGAGGCTTTTATGAAGAGCGTCATCACCATGGAGCCGAAGAGCATCGTGTACATTTCCTGCAATCCCGAAACATTGGCCCGTGACCTGGAATATATGACGAAGCGTGGAAAGTATAAGGTCGTTCGTTGTAAACCCGTGGACATGTTTCCGGCAACAGAGCATGTTGAAGTCGTGAGCCTTTTGCAGAAAATGAGCAACACCCGTGAGAAAATGATTACCCTTGATGTCGAGATGGAGGACTATCATAGGATCAAGAATAGAACGGAGGTGACTGCAGATGCCACGGAATGATCATGAAAAATGGCAGATGGACCTTGAAGAATATATCAGGCAGGGAGAACCTGAGCAGTCAGAGAAATCTACTGCGTGGAAAACGGCTATTGGTCTTCAGGATGTTGACGGATTAAAGACCTCTGAATATTTGTTGGAAACAGCAAAAGAGCATATTGAAGGGAAAATAGATATAAAGACTGCCCAGAAACGTATTCAGACTTACTATGAACAAAGGCAGACCCGAACCGAAATCGAAGAGGGGACAAAAGAAGCTGACATTGTTTCTGCCAGAATCGCTGAATTGTTGGGAGAAAGAACATTTCAGTTTTCACCGGCAGAGTGGAAGACTATTCACAAACGTCTGTTCAAAGATATATTCCCTCATGCGGGAGAATACAGGACTTATAACATTACGAAAAGCGAATGGGTTCTTAATGGAGAGACTGTTCTGTACGCTTCGGCTGACAGTATAAGGGATACCTTGGATTATGATTTCGGACAGGAAAAGCAATTTTCTTATGAAGGTCTTTCCGCCGGTGATGCGGTGAAGCATATTTCGAAGTTTACATCCGGTATATGGCAGATTCATCCATTCTGTGAAGGAAATACAAGATCTACGGCGGTGTTCATTATTAAGTATCTGAAGACATTCGGCTTCTCAGTAAACAATGAGATATTCGCAGAGAATTCATGGTATTTCAGGAACTCTCTTGCCAGAGCAAATTATAATGATCTGGGCAAGGGGATCAGTGCTACTACAGTATATTTGGAGCGATTCTTTGAGAATCTTCTGCTGGGGTATCGGAATGAACTAAAGAACAGATTTATCCATGTGGATTATAAAGAACAAAGTGCCAAAGTGCCAAGTTCAAAGAGCCAAAATGGCACTATGAAGATGACTCTTGAGGAAATGGCAATAATTAAAGTGTTGCAGTCAGAGCCTTCAGCAACTCAAAAGAGACTAGCGGAGCTTACTGGAAAATCTGAGAGGACGATCAAAAGACGAACAGTCGAAATGCAGGAAAAAGGGCTGATTAGAAGAGAAAACGGTAAAAGAAATGGCAGATGGGAGGTTCTGATAAAACTATGACGGCTGTCAAAGCTTTTTTCGTAGATTTTTACGGAACGATCGTGCATGAGGATGGAGAAGTGATCAAAAAGATCACGGATATCATATGTAAAACCGGATCTGTGAAAGACCCTTCGGAAGTAGATGTCTACTGGTGGAAGGATTTTCAGACCATGTTTATGAATTCCTTTGGTGAAACCTTTGAAACGCAGAGGGCTCTGGAGGAAAAATCCTTAGTACATACTTTGGAGCGTTTCGGCTCGGATGCCGATGCAAAGGAACTGAGCAATATGATGTTCGCCCACTGGGTCAAACCGCCGATCTTTGAAGATTCGAAAACGTTTTTCGAAAAGAGTCCGCTGCCGGTGTACATCGTTTCCAACATTGATACAGCGGATATTATGCAGGCGATCGCTTATCATGATCTGCATCCGGCTGGAGTGTTTACCTCCGAGGATGCAAAGAGTTATAAACCGCGGGAAGAACTGTTTAAACTGGCACTGAAGTCCACCGGTCTTATGCCGGACGAAGTGCTTCATATCGGTGATTCCGTCAGCAGTGATGTAAAAGGAGCGACAAAAGCCGGCATCCGCGCGTTGTGGCTGAACCGTTTTGGAAAGAGTATACCTGAAGGAGTGGAGAGCATCTCCGGGCTGTTAGAGGCATTTGATAGGTATGACAATAGGTAATAGGGAGTATCAGGTTAACGGATGGATGAATAGAGTTCAGTGGGGATAAATTATGGCAGAATCCATATCTGATACAAGGAGAGGATTATGATAAAACCGAAACGATTGAAAAAGGGAGATACGGTCGCGATCGTAAGTCTGTCATGGGGCGGACTGGGTGACGCAGGTCTGATTCACAAATATCACATTGCGAAAGAGCGTCTGGAACGTGATTTCGGATTAAATGTCGTGGCTATGCCGCACGCTCTTAAAGGAAGCGAGTTTGTCTATGCACACCCTGAACTTAGAGCAAAAGACTTAATGGATGCATTTTCGGATGCATCTATTAAGGGTATTTTCTGTGCTATAGGGGGCGATGATTCCGTAAGATTACTGCCATATGTGGATCTTGAGATCATCCGGAATAATCCGAAGATCTTTATGGGGTATTCAGATACTACGGTTACTCATTTTATGATGAATAAAGCCGGAGTGGTTTCCTATTACGGGCCGTCGGTCATGGCGGAGTTCGGTGAGTATGTTCAGATGTTTGACTATACGGAAAATGCAGTGAAAGCTCTGCTGTTTGAAGATTCAAACGGTTACGAGATCCCTTCCTGCGAATACTGGTCAGACGACCATGTGCCGTGGTCCGAAGAAAACGTAAACCGGAAAAAGAGTACACGACCGGAGAGGCATCATTACGAGGTGCTGTCGGGAAGCGGAAGCATCAGAGGTAAATTATCCGGCGGATGCCTGGACGTATTCCCGATGATCGTCGGAACTAATATATGGCCTGCGCCTGAGGACTGGCAGGATAAGATACTCTTGGTTGAAACAAGCGAAGAAAAGCCGAGTCCGGATCTGGTCAAGTATTATCTGAGAAACCTGGGAGCGCAGGGAATCCTCAGTCGAATTCGTGGCATCGTCGTCGGAAAACCTCAGGATGAGGCGTTCTATGAGGAGTACAAAGAGGTATATCGGACCGTGTTAAATGAGTTTGCCTGTCCGGATCTACCGATCATTTACAACGTAAACATAGGTCACGCCGCTCCGGCGGGAATCCTCCCGTTAGGTATTGAATATGAGATCGATCTGGATAAAAAAACGATCCGGTTACTCGAATCGGCGACAGACTAGATAATAACAGGAGAATACAATAGATCAAGGAGATCGTAAAGATGATCAATGCGAACGTAGAATACACATATTTTTCACTGGAGGAAAGGCCGGAATTAAAGGATATGGCAGCAGACTGGTTCCATAAAAAGTGGGGCGTGCCGAAGGAAGCCTATCTGGAATGTATGACGGATTACCTGGAAGGAAAGACAAAAAACGGATGGTACCTGTGTATGCTCGGTGACCAGATCGTGGGTGGCCTGGGAGTCATAGAAAATGATTTCCACGACCGAAAGGATCTGCGCCCCAATGTGTGCGCGGTATATACGGAGGAGGCGCACCGCGGCCGGGGCATAGCCGGGAAGCTTCTGGATCTCGTGGTCATTGACATGAAAAAGAAGGGAGTATCCCCGCTTTATCTGGTGACCGATCACACAGGCTTTTACGAACGTTACGGATGGGAGTTTTTCTGCATGGCACAGGGAGACGACGAGCCGGAGCAGACGCGATTGTACATCCACAGATAGTGATAAACGGGATTGGAAGAATTATGGTTTTACTGGTGATCGATGTTCAAAAAGGAATTACGGACGAACGGCTTTACGTATGAGGGTACCCTTCGGGATTACTTCTTTATAGACGGGAAGTACGAGGGCAGGATGTATTATTCAATAAAGAAAAACGAATGGCAGAACGGAAAATGATACCGGCGCAAGTTCATTTATAAAAGTTCTTGAGGTTGACATGCAGCCTGCGGGTTCGTATAATCAAAGAGAATATGTTTACCAAACAGGAAAGGAGCATATCTTTTTATGAGAATCAGAGTTGTTAAGGCTCAGTAGTCTGAGCTTAAATAAATGTGAATCGTAAGCTCAGATGAATCCTAAGAGAAAGACCATTAGGAGGAACATTATGAGCTATATTAAGGCAGAGAGTGTGCTGCCGAGAGAATTAATAGAGACGATTCAGCAATATGTAAACGGAAAACTGATTTATATTCCATGCAGGGAGAAGCAGGAGTGGGGCAGCTTGACCTCCGCGAAGGCTTTCTTTCGTGAGCGAAACGAAAGGATCTATGAGGCCTATGAGGACGGAATGAGTCTGCCGGAGATCGCCCGCAGTTTTGCCCTGTCGGAAAAAAGCATTCAGAGGATCGTAAGGGATCAGAGACCGGCCTATAGAGAAGGCATTGAGACCGTCTGATCACTCGGAGATCCGGGTATTCTATCGTTGCGGAGGTTGCGGTAAGAAGCAGGAGTTTATCAATTCCTGTAAGTTCAGGGTAAATGCCAATGGAAAAAGCATTGACGTTTGGCTGATCTATCGCTGCAAGAAATGCAAGCATTCCAAAAACCTCACGATCTACGAAAGGGTGCGCCCGGGAAAGATCCCTACGGATCAGTATGAACGCTTTTTGGATAACGACATGGACATGGCCCTGGAATATGGCAGAAATATAGATTTTTTGAAGAGAAACAATGCTGAATTCAAATGAATATCGGCCGGGCGCAGGTCCGGCCGATAACTATAAACAGAACTATGAGGAATACAAAATGCAAACAGAGACTAAGCGCCTGATCATCCGGTCGTTTCAGCCGGGCGATGAAAAGGCATTTGCCGAAATGGCGAAAGACGGAAGCCTGCGTGAGATCGGTTTCGATGCGGATTTTCAGGATTGGATGGGAGACTGGGCGGCCGAAGCAGCGGAGCTGACGAAGAAGGACGATGCGAGGGCGGATTATATCCCGTGTACGGTCGTGCTTAGGTCAACCGGCGAGATCGTCGGAAATGTCGGCTGTACGTACTTCGAGGATCTGAAGAAGGTGGGGATCTGCTATTTTGCCGGTTCTGCGTACCGAAAGCAAGGTTACGTCACCGAGGCGGTAAAGGCCTATTTACCGTTCTTCTTTGAACATTACAACGAAAACGAGATCATTACCACGATCCGCGATACGAACCTGCCGTCATGGAAGACGGCGGAAAAGTGCGGCTTTCGGCTGACCGAAGTAAAAATGTATAAGGATGTGGGCGATGAAGAGGAAGACTTGTACCGCTTCTATACCTACATAAGACCGACCGAGGCCGACTTTTAACGGAGACAAACATGAGAGAGCATATTACGCATCCGATCCCGCCGTTTTACGACCGGGCTTCGAGAATATTGATACTGGGCAGTTTTCCGTCGGTAAAATCCAGGGAGCAGATGTTTTTCTACGGGCATCCGCAAAACCGCTTCTGGAAGGTGATCGCGCAGGTGTTTGAAGACGCCGAGCCGGTCACGATTCCGCAGAAGAAGGCCTTCCTGACGAAGCACCGGATCGCCATGTGGGACGTGATCGGTTCCTGCGACATCGAAGGTTCCGCGGATTCCAGCATAACCAATGTTTCGGCCAATGATCTTTCGGCCATCCTGGATCATGCAGGCATACGGAGAATCTTCGTAAACGGAAAGACGGCGGAGAGATACTACAAAAAATATACAGAGCCGAAGACCGGGGTGCAGGCGGTATGCCTGCCTTCCACGAGCCCGGCCAATGCCGCGTGGAGCGTGGAGCGGCTCGTCGGGGCCTGGCGTGAAGAGATCGGTAAGGTGCTTTAAGCAAGCAGAGAGGGGGACGTATGTTCAGTTATATAACATTTCCGGGCGGTAGATCCAAGGCACTCACCTTAAGCTACGACGACGGCCGGAGCCAGGATCGCAGACTGGTGGAGATCTTTAATAAATTCGGGATACGGGGAACGTTTCACTTGAATTCCGGCTGGATGGATCCGGAGCTGGCGAGCATGCGCGAAGAGGCAGCCCGGCTGTACGAAGGGCATGAGATCGCGACGCATTCATTGACCCATCCGACACTGACGAGGCTTTCGGACACGGCAATCGTGACGCAGATCCTGGAGGATCGCAAGAACCTGGAGCAGCTGACCGGAAGGCTGATCCGCGGACATTCCTATCCGAATGGCGCGTACGATGCGAGGGTAAAGCAGATCCTTAAGAACCTGGGAATCGCTTATGCGCGGGTGGTTTCACCTACGGGCGACTTTGAACTGCCGCAGGACTTTTTGGAGTGGCATCCGACCTGTCATCACGGGGATCCGAACCTTATGAAACTGGCCCGGACATTTGCCGAATTCAACAAGCCGCAGTATTTGAAACTGTTTTACGTCTGGGGCCACAGCTATGAATTCGACCGGGACTCCAACTGGAACGTGATCGAAGAGTTTTGCGAATATATGGGCGGGCGCGAGGACATCTGGTACGCGACCAATCTGGAGATCGTTGATTACATGAACGCCGCGCGCGGCCTGATCTATTCGGCCGACGGGACCACGGTGTATAATCCCAACGCGCTCGATGTTTGGATCCGGAAGTTATCGGATACAAGTCCCGAGCTTGGCGAAGCGGTGCGGGTGCCCGGCGGCGCGACGATCAGTCTTTCGTAGATCATCTGAAAGAAACCTAATACGGGACCGGAAACCCTGATTTGGAATTTGCAGGACAAATTCTGAAATATCGGGGTTGACAATTCGAAAAAAAGCCTATATAATTAACCATGTCAACGCGAATTGACATAAGAATTTAAACAAATACGCAAAAGCGGGAAAGGAGGTAACCAAATGACGATTCGCAGTTTTTTCAAACACAATACGAACAGTATATTGGTCAATGCCTCCTGGAGCTGCGATGAATAGCTCGGCGCTCATTCTGTGTCCGAAAGGACACGTATGTTTTTGCATGCCGTGATATTTACCCCGATACCGGAAGGTGTCGGGGTATTTTTGTTTTCAAAACCGACGCTTTCAGATGTAAAGGGAACTTCGGAAGGCGACCTGCTTGGGAAAAAGGAGGCGGTCTTCATGTTTCAGATCAAAAACGTAACACTTATACATAAAAAGGATTTGAGAACCATTTTGGAAGGGTTCTCGTTAGTGCTCAATCCGGGCGATCGCGCCGTGATGATCGGTGAGGAGGGAAACGGAAAGTCCTCATTGATGAAATGGATCTTCGATCCGGACCGGGTAGAGGACTATTTGGAGTGCTCAGGCGAAAGGATCCTGAGCGGAGAAAAACCCGGGTACCTTCCGCAGGAACTGGCGGAGGAAGACAAGACGAAGACAGTATGTGAATTCTTTATGGAAAGCCCGGAATTCCTGGACATGCCGCCGAAGGAACTGGCACGTCTGGCGCGGGAATGCCATATCGAACCGGAGTTTTATTACCGGGATCAGCAGATGCGGACGCTGTCCGGCGGGGAGCGCGTAAAAGCACAAATGTTGCGCATTCTGTGCGAGCATCCGACCATTCTGCTGCTGGATGAACCTTCGAACGATATCGATATCGAGACGCTAGAATGGATGGAAGAACTGATCCGCGGATGGCCGGGTGCGGTGTTGTTCATTTCCCATGATGAGACACTGATCGAACGGACGGCGAACCGCGTGATCCATTTCGAACAGATCCGCCGAAAGACCGTATGCAGGCACACAGTGGCAAATGTTTCCTACCGGCAGTACATGGATGAACGTATGCATGCGATGGAGAAACAGGAGCAGGAAGCATTAAATGAACGGCGTGAGAAGCGGATCCGCGACGAAAAGATCCGTCGCATGGAGCAGAGTGTCGGGGCGAAACTGAACAACATCAGCCACGCCGAACGGGATGCCATCGGACGGCTTCTGAAGAAAAAAATGAAGAACGTCAAGTCGATGGAAAAACGGTTTGAGCGCGAGAGCGAGAATATGACAGAGATGCCGGAGCAGGAGGAGGCCATCTTTTTCAAACTCGGCGACGCAAACAGCGCGATCCCTTCCGGGAAATGGGTCGTTTCATGCGAGATCCCGGTATTGACTACAGTCGACGGAGACCGGGTCCTGGCGGAGCAGGTCAGTCTGAAACTGCGCGGGTCTGAAAAGGTCGGCATCATCGGGAGCAACGGCTGCGGCAAGACGACGTTGATCACGAAACTGGCAGAGGAACTGCTGGGCCGGACCGACCTGCGGGCGCAGTACATGCCGCAGAACTATGAGGAACTGCTGAACCTGGATGAAACGCCGGTGGACTATCTGGATACGACCGGAGACAAGGAGGAACGCACCCGGATTCGGACCTATCTGGGGTCGCTTAAGTATACAGCTGACGAGATGGACCATCCGATCCGTGAACTATCGGGCGGACAGAAGGCAAAGGTGTTGCTCTTAAAACTTTCCCTGTCCGGAGCGAACGTGCTGATTCTCGATGAACCGACGCGGAATTTTTCACCCCTGTCGGGACCGGTGATCCGGCGGATGCTTAAGGAGTTCCCGGGGGCGATCATCAGTATATCCCACGACCGAAAATATCTGGCGGAGGTGTGTGAGACGATCTACCGACTTACACCGCAGGGCCTGATCCCGGTGTCGAAGGAAAGCCTGCACATGGAGGAATAGAAACTATGATCAAACAGTTTGATAAACCGACGGGGCGGTATATCGAGAGTATCCCCGGGCAGGAGCGTCTGGCGTTCGCGCATTCGGACGGCTCGGATCTCTACGATCTGGTCGAATGGGCCGAACGCGGCGGTTATCCCGGTTCGGTGCTGCAATTCTATGATTTTACGACCGGAAAGGTATATAAGCCATTTCGTAAGAAGAGAGATGTGATGTACAGCGATCCGATATATGCGGACGGAAGGTATTGGTTTTTGCAGGCCGATCACGCAAAGCAGAAGGTGACGCTGTTTTCCTGGCTTCCGGAGGAAAAACCGAAGGCAGAGACAGCATTGGCCATGGCTGATGTAAACCTCTATAATCTCCGGATCCTGGGCGAAAACGTGCATGTTGTGAGTCAGGATGCGGAAAATGCGACCTGCTATTACCCGGAGTGCTTTTCGGTCCCGCTGACGCCACACCAGACGGCAGTCCTGATTGCGGACGGCAAAATCTACCTGGAGGAATGGATCGAAGAAGGCTGGGATGAAGAGAACGACTGCGCCGGTGAAAACTACCGGTTTTACAACAAGGTGATCGTGAAGGACTTCGGCGGAAACACACTGTCGGAGCAGGTCGGATCCATCGCGCAGGCGCCGGACGGCAGCTACTGGCTGGCATAAAATATCGGGCGGTATACAGCAGACGTAACCCCGGAAAGAAGGAAATAAGAAATGAGAGTACTGGTATTAAACGGAAGCCCGAAGAAAAGAAGCGATACGATCCGACTTACGGAGAGCTTCCTGAAAGGTTTGAACAAAGAAGAGAAACACGAGGTCACGGTGGTCAATGTGATAGACAAAAAAATCGCGCCCTGCCGGGGGTGTTTCGGCTGCTGGGCTAAGATGGACGGCCACTGCGTGATCCAGGATGATCAGAATGAGATCCTGGACCTGTATCGTAACGCGGATCTCCTGATCTGGAGCTTCCCGCTCTACTGCTACGCGATGCCTTCGCACCTGAAGGCAGTTCTGGACCGGACCATTCCCCTCGTGAAGATGAAGATGGTGGAGAAAGCGGACGGAAAGGTGCAGCACGAAACATTGGCCGATTTTTCAAAAAAGCACACGTTGGTGATCTGCGGTTGCGGGTTCCCGGACTGGGACGGCAATTTCAACGGACTTCGCATCATGTGTGAGCATGCTTTTTGCAACCCTACGATGGTCTGCGTTCCCGAGACACCGCTGCTGAACGTTCCGCAGGCGGCGATCGTGGCAGATCCGCTGCTGGCGAAATTCGAAAAGGCAGGAGAGGAATACGCCAAAACGTTTGCATTGTCCGCGGAGACGATCGCGGCGCTCGAGTACCCGATGATCTCGAAGGAAGATTATCTTCGAAATGTAAACGGAGGCTGATAAGAAAGAGTGAGAGAATGAATACGATCGGAACTAAAACGATAGAGACAGAGCGCCTGATCCTGCGCAGATTCCGTGTCGAGGATGCGGAGGACATGTACAACACCTGGGCATCCGTTCCGGAGGTCACGAAGTTTGTTTCATGGCCCGCGCACACAAGCGCCGATTTTACGCGGGAACTCCTGACGAAATGGGTCTCGTTCTATGAGGACGGAAAGACATACAACTGGGGCATTACCCTGAAGGGCACAGATCATGTCATCGGAAACATTGCGGTCGTCGGGCGCGACGAGCGGACGTGTTCCTATGAGATCGGCTACTGCTTGGGCAATGCATTCTGGGGCCGGGGCATCATGCCGGAGGCGCTGCGGGCCGTGATCGACTACCTCTTTGAGGGTGAGAGCGATCTCATGCGCGTTTATGCAGCACATGATCTTCGAAACGCGAAATCCGGCCGCGTCATGCAGAAGGCCGGCATGCATTTTGACGGTATTTTACGCGGGGCGCATAAGAACCGGCAGGGGATCCATGACTCGGCGTTCTACTCGGTGCTTCGCAGTGACCGCGTGACGCAGGAGCAGTATCAGGCACTGTTTATGGAGATGCATCCGGGCTTTTTCGAGCGGGATTATGTTCGGAACGTTCCGGAGGATGAAGTCGCGTCGGAGCAGATGCTGCGGCTTCAGGGGTTCGACCCGAACTGCTACCGAAAGGATCATCCGGAAAATGTGACCTTCGGCTTCTATGACGGAGATCTGGAGGAGCTTCGCGCAGCCGTGGGGACGGTGGTCGGACATTGGCCGCAGTTTTTTTCGGAGAACAGCAGGGTATACTGCGGGTTCGTCGACGGGAAGATAGCGAGCTTCTGCATGATCGAGGACTTCGGCGAGCACGAAGTAAACGGCATGAAATGGAAGATCGGCGGTCCGGGATGCGTCGGAACTCTGGAGGCGTACCGCGACCGTGGAATCGGACTTACGATGGTCCGCAATGTCACACAGATTCTGCGGGAAGAATTATACGATTACAGTTATATCCATTACACCTATGAGACCGCGTGGTACGGCAAACTCGGATACAAAACGGTGCTTCGGTGGAACGGACTTGGGTTTGTAGAGAATTAGCGCCGAGAAATATCGGCAGAAGGAGTAAATGAAATGGTGATGTTCTTAAGACTTCGAAATATCTGATCGCGTGAGACCGTTGATCGATGGTTTCACGTCAGTATGACAATCGGGCGTAGTAGCGCTCACGATCGAAACTATTGAATCAAAAAGGAGAAACAAAAGATATGATATTTCAAGACAATATAATCAAACAGTATTTAAAGAACGTATATTTTATCACAGGTACGCCCTGCGGCGGAAAGACGACCGTATCACGGGCGCTTTCAAAGAAGTACGGGATACCGGTTTATGACATCGATGAGCGGTTCGAGGACCATCAGAAAATGTCCGACCCGGAGCACCAGCCCAGCATGAATAAGGATTTCAAGGATGCGGACGAATTCTTCGGCCGGAGCGTTGAAGAGTATAAGACATGGCTGCTGACCAACACGAGAGAGCAGTTGGACTTCGTGCTTCTGGATCTGATGCGCCTGTCGCAAAACGGGCCGGTCCTGTGCGACTGTCATCTGACGCTGGAGCAGGCGGACATCCTGTCCGATCCGTCCCGGGTCGCGTTTATGCTGAAGGAGCCGAAAAATCTGGTGGAGGAATACTGCAACCGCACGGATCATCAGGGCTTCAGCGACTTTATTCACAGCGCGACGGATTATGAAAAGGCGAAGGCGACCTGTAACGAAACGCTGATGTCACTGAACACGAAGTTCTTTGAGGACGTAAAGAACAGCCGGTATTTCTGGCTGGAGCGTGACCCTGCGCGAAGCGTGGAGGAGACCGTAGAACTCGTGGCGGAGCATTTCGGGTTTGAAGCCCCTAACACGGCCGAAACGGACGCATCTTCCGCAATCGAGATTCGGAAGGTCGAAAAGGACACCGAACTGGCGAAAAAGCTGCTTTCCTTCGTGGAGAACTTTTCGTGGGAGGATGTGAAGGAGCATGTATCCGGACTGATCCGCGAGTGGAAGTTCACGGAGTGGGAGACGATGTTTGCCGCAGTTGCTGACGGGAAGGTCGTGGGTATGGTCTCGTTACTTAAGACGGATTACTATCCATTGCCCGATTTTAGGCCGTGGATATCCTGCCTGTTTGTGGATGAAGCCTATCGCGGACATCGTTTAAGTGCACGCCTCATCGAGACGGCCGAACGATACGCGAAGGAACTGGGCTTCGAATGTGCGTTTATTCCCAGCGATTTCACGGGGCTTTATGAAAAATACGGGTACACCCATACGAATGATATCCGTAACTACGGCGGTGGCATGGACCACCTGTATGTAAAGATACTGTAAAAGATATTTTTATCGGGCCGGGCGGCGCCGAATGGAGGTAAGAAATGGCATCCGGAATCATGCATCTGGCGATCACAAAAAAGATATGCGAGACTTATCGGTGTAAGGACCCAAAACGGCTGAATTTCGGCGCTGTGCTCCCGGATTATTCGGAAGACAGGCGCAAGGCGCATCTGCGCATCCTGGTGTGGGGGCGCAACAAACGAACCTATGATCTGAATGGATTTCGGGCACGGTTCGGTGCGAAGATCCGGGAGGATGACCTGTACCTGGGATACTATCTGCACCTGGTGCAGGATGTCATTTACCGGCACTTTGTGTACGACCGCTATCACTGGAACCCCAATATTCCGGGACACACGGAGAAGCTTCACAACGATTATTCGCTGCTGAACCGCTATGTCCGGGAGAAATACGGACTGGAAAATGACCTCCGGATCCCGGAAGGTTTCGACGGGGAGGAACTGGGCCAGCTGGCTCCGTTCCATCCGGTCGGATTGATCAATACGATGGGCGGCTTTTTCACAAAGGGCGGTACGGGCGAGGCCTTTTTCTTCACGCAGGACATGGCCGATGCGTATATCGCAGAGGCTACAGAAACCTGCCTGCAGGAACTGGAAGCCCTGCAAAGCGGAACCTCCGTTATGGACAGTTATGACCTGGCATGGGAGAACCCGCCTTATTCGCTGCTGGAAACAACACGTAACACACGGGATATCGACGGCTACCGGATCGACGGGACCGATCGCTACACCAAGGCGTTTCGTTTTCTGCGAAGTGACGCGGCACTGGAGCCATCGGGGGCGGATATCGATTTTCTGCGGAAAAACGGTGTTACGACGGTCATTGACACGCGGACGGAAGCAGAGATCGCTCGTGCAAAGCACGGGCTGTGTTCGCTCGAAGGCATATCCTACCGCAACCTTCCGATCGTGGAGGGGGAAAACTTTCCGGAGAGCGTTGCAGCGGTTCCCGAAAGCTATGTGGATATCGCCCACTCGGGTACGATCGGTGACATTTTCCGCTGCATCGCGAACGCGCCGGGCGGCGTGATCGAAAACTGCTCCGCCGGTAAGGACCGGTCGGGCGTGATCACGACACTGCTGCTGTGGCTGTGCGGCGTACGAAAGAGCGATATCGTCTACGATTATATGCGGACGAAAGTGAATAATGCAGAACGATTTAAAAGGATATTGGTCAATCATCCGGACATGGATATGAACATCGTAATACCCAGAGAGAGTTTTATTACGGATTTCATGGACCGGATCCGGCAGGAGCACGGCTCGGTGCAGGGGTATTTCACTTCGGTCGGAATCGGGCCGGAGCTGCAGGAAAAACTGGTTCGGAAGCTTTGTGATTTACCGGATAGAAAGGAGGAGCTGCCATGAAGATCGTAAATGCGACAGCGCAGGATAAGGATGAGATCCTTAAACTGTATAAGGCTCAGATCGGGCGGGAGTTCTGTCCCTGGACGGAGGAATACCCCGATGAGGAAACCATCGACTATGATCTGGGCAGGGATTCCCTGTTTATCATGAAGGACGAAGACCGCATCGTGGCCGCGATCTCGATCGATGAGGACGAGGAGGTAGGCGCGCTGGAGTTTTGGGATAAAGACCTGGCTCCCGCAGGGGAGACCTCGAGACTGGCAGTCCTTCCGGAATATCAGAACCGTGGCCTGGCCAGACAAATGCTGCGATATGCGATGAAGGTCCTGAAACAGAGGGGCTATCGGAGCATTCATTTTCTGGTGAACCGGTACAACGTAAAGGCACTTCGTTCCTATGCGACTTTAGGATTTAAAACAGTCGGGGAGTGCCACATGTTTGAACAGGATTTCCTCTGCTATGAAAAGAAACTGGAGGATGAAGATTGAATTACTTTATAGAAGGCATTCAGGGGGCAGGAAAGAGCACCCTGGTTGAACGTCTGTCGAAGCATTTTCCGGATCACCGGGTATATCGCGAGGGCGACTACAACCCGGTGGAACTCGCCTGGTGCGCTTATATGAGAGAGCATCAGTACGAGTCAGTGCTGGCAAAATACGACAGTCTCCGGGAGGAGCTCCTTGCTAATACGTTTACGGAAGGTGAGCGGCGGATCGTTACATACACGCGGATCATCACGGATGTTCCGGGGTTCCACAAGGACCTGGAGCAGTACGAGATCTACAACAACCGCATGGACCGTGCGCAGTTCGAGGAGACCATTCTTAAGCGCTACGCGCGGTGGAACGGGGATGCATCGATCTTTGAGTGTTCCCTGTTCCAAAACATCGTGGAAAATCAGATCCTTTTCTACGAGATGACAGACGATGAGATCGTGGATTTTTACCGGAGAGTAAAGGCCGTTCTTAAGGATCGTGACTTTCGGATCCTGTATCTGGAGGTCGGTGACATCGCCGAAACGCTTCAGGTCATCCGCAAAGAACGGGTCGATGATAAAGGCAATGAGATGTGGTTCCCGCTGATGGTCGGCTTTTTAGAGGAGAGCCCATATGGTAAGCGCCATGGGCTTCGCGGGTTTGAAGGATTGGTTAAGCATTTGGAGCACCGCAAAACCGTGGAAAAGAGGATCCTTACGGAGATTTTCCCGGAGCAGGCGGTGATCCTTAAGTCTAAAAACTATGATTTGGATGCGGCGCTGGCAGGATTGTGAGCCAGCTGCGGATACGGAGGACATTATAACGAATATTACTAATCAGGCTAAAGAACTGTATGAACTGAACGGTTATGAACTGAAGGCGGTTGCCGGACACGAGGACGGACGCAACGAGATCTACATCTGCTCGCTCGGTAGCGAGAGGAAGTATGTGCTTCGCGTTTCGGCAACGGGTGACCGCACGGAGGAGGACTACCTTGCGGAGACTGAGTTCGTGCATTATCTCGCGGAAAATGGGGCGCCCGTCGCGGACGTGATCCCGTCGAAGTACGGGCGGCTCGTGGAGGTCATTTTTCCGGAAAATGATTCTGCCGCTCCGAAGGAAGATTCCGCATCAATGAACGAAGACTCCACCGTACCGAACGGAGCCCCCGTCTTCATCAGCCTTTTTGAGTATGCAAAGGGCATGCTCCTGTGCGACAATGGTTACCGTTACCGGGAGGGAGCGCCGCTTACGGAGTACTTCTACAACACCGGCAAGGCGCTCGGCGCGATCCACCGGCTGGCAAAAGAGTATTCGCCGAGACACCGCAGACAGGATTACTTTGATAAGTTCAATATGGACTATATCGGTCAGCTGATCCCGGACGAATACGCCAAGCTGAAGGCAGCGATCGCCAATCGCATCCGAACCTTCCGGGAGCTTCCGCAGACGGCGGACAACTACGGGCTGGTGCATTTCGATTTCTGCGACGGCAACTACCATGTGGATATGAGTAACGGCGATGTGACGGTGTTTGACTTCGACAATTGCTGTTACTGCTGGTACATGTTCGACCTGGCGCATCTGTGGACGCACGGTGTCGGCTGGTTTCAGCACGAGAGCGACGTGAATCGGCGCAAGGAGGGCATGGACTGGTATTTCAGTTACATCCTGGATGGGTACCGCAGTGAAACGGAAGTCAGTGAGGAGGAGTTGTCAAAGCTTCCTCTGTACATTGACATGACGATCATCGAGAGCATCGTGGACGAGTTCGAGTGTGCGGCGCGCGAAGGCGAGGACGTCGATCCCGAGGACATCGAGGAGGAAGCAGACTGTCTGATCAACGGGATTCCGTTCGGGGGATTTCTTCGCGATTAAGGACGGTCAGGATAAGAATGGGTGAATGAAAATGAATGAACTTAATAACTTGCCGGAGTCGATTCGGCGATTTACAGAGGGCAGGGCGTTCGATACCAACGATCTGGGAAAATCGGGCTCGCCGGTGCGGATCTATGACGACTTCGTGTTGAAGGTAGAACAGGAACGGCCGAAGTTTGCACAGATGGTGGAGGTCATGCAGTGGCTTGACGGCAAACTGCCGGTGCCGAAGGTCCTGGCAACCGAGGTAAAGGACGGTTATCGGTATCTTTTGATGAGTAAGGTCCGTGGACGGATGGCTCTGGACGAATATTACTTAAACCGGCCGGAGGAGCTGGTGACGCTTCTTGCGGAAGCACTGAAGATGCTTTGGAGCGTTGACATTTCGGACTGCCCGAAGACCTTTGATCTGGATGGGGAGCTCGAGGAGGCCAGGTACCGTGTCGAACATAACCTGGTTGACATTGACGACGCCGAACCGGAAACTTTCGGCGAGGGCGGTTTCAAGGACCCACAGGAGCTCCTGCAGTGGTTGTATGACCATAAACCGGAGCCGGATCCTGTGTTCTCACACGGCGATTTCTGCCTGCCAAACGTATTCTTCGAGGACGGGAAGGTGAGTGGATTCATTGACCTCGGAGACGCCGGAATCGCGGACCGATGGTATGACATCGCTCTCGGCTACCGAAGCCTCAAACATAATGTTGACGGCCATTATGGAAAGGTATATGAGGGTGTTGACCCGGACGAACTGTTTACGAAACTCGGACTTGCCCCGGATTGGGAGAAGATCCGGTATTACATCCTGTTGGATGAGTTATTCTAAGGTGGAAAATGTATGGAGATTACGTATAAAAAGCTGACCGAAGCGGAGCTCGGAACATTTATCAAAATGCGGATCACGCAGCTGACAGAGGAGTATACATCGGAGGGCCGGGTTCCGCCGCAGGTCGACCTGGAGGCGGCACTTTGGGACTTCTATCACCGTCACATGGCGGATGGAACGTTCGTGTCGTGGCTGGCGATGGACGGAGAGAAGATCGTCGGTACGAGCGGCATGTCGTTTGTTGAGAAACCGCCGTATTTCAGCTGTCCGACGGGACTGCTGGGGCTTCTTTCAAGTATGTTCACCGATCCTGCGTACCGCCGCATGGGTATTGCGAAGGAACTTCTTCACCGTGTGGTGGAGGAGGCGAGAGCGTACGGCTGTGGTGCGGTGCAGATCACGGCATCGAACATGGGTGTGAAACTGTACACCGCTTACGGGTTTACACACAACGGGAATTTCATGCAATACAAGCTTTAAGAAGCAGGGGAAACAAATGTTGATTCGAGAATTGAGGCCGGAGGAGGTCACGGTATTAAAGGATTTCTTATATGAGGCGATCTTCCTTCCGGAGGGCGTGGAGCCGCCGGAGCGTTCCATCGTGGAACGTCCGGAGCTACGGATCTACTACGAAGGGTTCGGTGAAGGAAAGGCGGACATCTGCATGGTCGCGGAGGCAGACGGCCGGATCGTCGGCGCAGCCTGGACGCGCCTGATGAAGGACTATGGGTATGTGGATGACGAGACGCCGTCCTTTGCCATCTCCCTCTACTGGGAATACCGGGGGCAGGGCATCGGCACAAAGCTGATGCTTGCGATGCTTAACAAGCTTCAGGAGAAGGGATTTGCCCGCGCATCTCTTGCGGTCCAGAAAGCCAACTATGCCGTCCGGATGTACGAGAAGGTCGGCTTTCGCACCGTCTCGGAAAATGCAGAAGAGTACATCATGGTGTGCGATCTGAAGGAAGAAGTTTCAAGCCGGGTTGCACAGCTTTTCACGGAAGAATCCAAACGGATCCTCGGCGACAACCTGGTCGGAGTGTACCTTCACGGGTCGGCAGTCATGGGGTGCTTCAATCCCGGAAAGAGCGACGTCGATCTGCTTGTTGTTGTGAAGGAAGAGCCGACAGACACGGTGAAGCGAGCCTTCATGGACATGGTCGTATCGCTCAACGAAACCGGGCCTGCGAAGGGCATCGAGATGAGCATCGTGGAGCGTTTGGTATGCAAACCGTTTGTGTACCCGACGCCTTTTGTGCTGCATTTTTCGAAGATGCATCTTGATCGGTACCGGAACGATCCGGAGGATTATATTGCAAAGATGAAGGGCACCGACAGGGATCTGGCGGCGCACATTATGGTGATCCGTGCAAGGGGCGTGTGCCTGTGCGGAGCACCCATAGATGAAGTCTTCGGGGAAGTCCCGAAGCAGGATTATATGGATTCGCTTTGGTATGATATCGCCGACGCAGAGGAAGATATCGCCGAAGACACGATGTATCTTACGCTCAATCTCGCCAGAGTTCTTGCTTTTTTGCAGGACGGCAGCGTCCTCTCCAAGAAAGAGGGCGGCGAGTGGGGGCTTAAGAATCTGCCGGAGAAGTACCACGGGCTTCTCCGGGAAGCACTTTCGGAATATCGCGGCGAAACGCCGGGGTATGATATAAGCGCGGCGAAA